>Ga0228710_1003918_pt1 | contig 23591 bp, 19 predicted proteins | sample MedpolnodulmetaG_FD_177995 | JGI IMG/M metagenome (GOLD analysis project Ga0228710, IMG submission 177995) | Root nodule microbial communities from Medicago polymorpha collected in Santa Monica, California, United States - pink nodules | ecosystem: Host-associated > Plants > Roots > Nodule...
TGTTTTGCATAAATAAGCTGTTTTGAATAAGTTGTTTTGAAAAAAGAGATTTTGATAAGCTGTTTTGCATAAATTAGCTGTTTTGAATAAGTTGTGTTGAAAAAAGAGATCCTAATAAGCTGTTTTGCATAAATAAGCTGTTTTGAATAAGTTATTTTGAAAAAAGAGATCATGATAAGCTGTTTTGCATAAATAAGCTGTTTTGAATAAGTTATTTTGAAAAAAGAGATCCTAATAAGCTGTTTTGCATAAATAAGCTTTTTTGAATAAGTTGTTTTGAAAAAAGAGATCCTAATAAGTTGTTTTGCATAAATAAGCTGTTTTGAATAAGTTGTTTTTTTAAAAAGAGATCCTAATAAGCTGTTTTGCATAAGTTGTTTTGCAAAAAAGTGATCCTAATAAGCTGTTTTGCATGAATAAGTTGTTTTGAAAAAAGAGATCTTAATAAGTTGTTTTTGCATAAATAAGCTGTTTTGAATAAATTGTGTTGAAAAAAGAGATCCTAATAAGCTATTTTGCATAAATAAGTTGTTTTGAAAAAAGAGATCTTGATAAACTGTTTTGCATAAATAAGCTGTTTTGAATAAGTTATTTTGAAAAAAGAGATCCTAATAAGCTGTTTTCCATAAATAAGCTTTTCCGAATAAGCTATTTTGAAAAAAGAGATCCTAATAAGCCGTTTTGCATAAATAAGCTGTTTTGAATAAGTTGTTTTTTAAAAAGAGATCCTAATAAGCTGTTTTGCATAAATAAGCTGTTTTGAATAAGTTGTTTTGAAAAAAGATATCTTGATAGGCTGTTTTGCATAAATAAGCTTTTTCGAATAAGCTATTTTGAAAAAAGAGATCCTAATAAGCCGTTTTGCATAAATAAGCTGTTTTGAATAAGTTATTTTGAAAAAAGAGATCCTAATAAGCCGTTTTTCATAAATAAGCTGTTTTGAATAAGTTATTTTGAAAAAAGAGATCATGATAAGCTGTTTTGCATAAATAAGCTGTTTTGAATAAGTTATTTTGAAAAAAGAGATCCTAATAAGCTGTTTTGCATAAATAAGCTTTTTTGAATAAGTTGTTTTGAAAAAAGAGATCCTAATAAGCTGTTTTGCATAAATAAGTTGTTTTGAATTAGTTGTTTTGAAAAAAGAGATCTTGATAAGCTGTTTTGCATAAATAAGCTATTTTGAATAAGTTATTTTTTAAAAAAGAGATCTTGATAAGCTGTTTTGCATAAATAAGCTTTTCTGAATAAGTTGTTTTGAAAAAAGAGATTTTAATAAGCTGTTTTGAATAAGTTGTTTTTAAAAAAGAGATTTTGATAAGCTGTTTTGCATAAATTAGCTGTTTTGAATAAGTTGTGTTGAAAAAAGAGATCCTAATAAGTTTTGATAAAAAGAGAGATATTTTTGTTATAAAAAAAATATGGTTTTGTTAAAAAAATACGGTAAAAAAAATTTAGTAAGAAAATATATGGTTATGGATCTAGACATCCAACAAAAAAACCGGATTTATTATAGTGGATGACCAACCGTTTATGAATAAACCGGTTAATATCCATATGTAAATATCCGGTTATTTAAATATGGTTTTGGATTTGGATGTGGTTTTATCCATGCAACCGGATATTTTGCTCACCCCTACATCTTCATGCAAATCTCATACCTCAATTCGTTGATATTATTTCCTTAGTTTGCTAAATTTTGTAATCCATGTATCCCTTTCCTTATTTTATTTGCTTCAAGCCATTGCATGTTAGCAATGATAACATTTCTTTGCTTTGGCTCTATACATGGTCTCTCATTAACATTTTCTGACTCATTAGTCTCTTCTTTATTTAACCACTTCAATAATTTATTTCTATGAAATTACCACATATTTTTGTTCACTCTGTTAACTCTTATGTCTCTATCTTCTCTCTTCTTTTATTCCTCTTTAGCTTCCTCATCCCTTATTGTTTTTGCATAGGATATCTAACCAATTTAATTTAATATGGACATGATGGATGGTGGACACACTTGCGAGAAGTGAGATGGTGTTGTTCTTTTATCTTGATTTTTATTCATTCATCAACTACGATGTTGAAGATTTAAGAAGACAATGTTCTTTTTTTGGCCGTTCATTAACTCATTAACAATTATTTTCTCCTTTTCAGGAACTATTACCATTTGGTTAGTTATTTGTATTTTGCATCTTCGCTATTGGTGTACGTTATGCTTCTTACTTCTTAGATGTATGTATTTTTTTTTGTACACTCTGACGTATGTATGTTTGTTAATCAGCTTTTGGCATTTTCTAATTTTTATTGGTTTTTATGTTTGAGTAGGAAGAATGAGGCATAAGTCATATGAGCTTTGAAATAAGGATCACGATTGATGTTCTCTGAGGATGAAATCAGGAACAGCAAAATACGTATCTGAGCTTTGAAATAAGGATCAAATGATCTACTCTAAAGTATGAAATAAGAAGCAGAGAAATATGTAATTGTCCCTTTTAAGATTGAGAAAATCTAAATTTTGACTTTGTGTTTATATTGTTGCATTTTTCGTTAATTCTCTAGGACATGTCTTATGTCATGCACAATTAGAGGGTGAACATTTTTGCTTCATTTATTAATTTAATTGTATTATTCATCAACTATTTCATATGTTATACTTTGTTCTTATATATTATCGTCAATGTGGCCCGTGAAACACACGGGTCGACGATTTTCAGTGGTGGTGGCTCACCGTCTTATTCGAGGGGCTGATACTATAACAGTGATTAAAAATGGGGTGGTGGCTGAAAAGGGAAGACATGAAGTGTTGATGAAGATTACTGATGGTGTTTATGCCTCATTACTAGCTCTTCACTCAAGTGCATCATAAGATATTTCATATCATCAACATCTTCTAAGTTCTTCTATATCACATGAACAAGATCTAAAGTCTCAACGTCAATATAAGAATCATTTAGCTTATTTTGTAATTCACTTTATCTAACATTTTCATTAATTGTATTTTCATATTATGCTTAATTTTATTTGTTACTGTATAAGATTGGCTTGAAACTATTTATCAACATGTATATATATTATGTGTTATATTCTACTATCTTTTAATCCACACTATAAGTGCCCGTGCGCGAGCACGGGTAGGGGATCTAGTGAAAGGGAACACGAGAAAGAGAAGTGTGGAGAACATTAGGTTTTGGAAAATTTGCGGCGCTGCGTGGGAAAAATGCAGGGTTCCATAGCTATTTTCTTACCCTTAAATTATTTTGTAGGAGCAAGTTAGGGCTTGGAAAAAAATTTCCCATTCAAATTGGTCGCTTAGAGAATGATAGAAAACATTTAGTGAGAAAATCAAGAAACATATCACTAATATTACACTAGTAAAATTACTTGATATTATCAATATCACACGAAAGGTTGAATGGTCTAGCCATTTTATGTATTGAAAAATATATGATATAACATATTGGTGTAGACACAATTAGGTAAAACATAATGTTTGGTCTTTTAGGTTTGACAAAAATATCAGGTTAGTCATTCAAGTGTTTGAAGTTTTAAATAAAGTTTTTAAGTTTTTTTAAGTTTCAATTAGGTTATTTAAATTGTTAATTTAACACACCTATTTGAAGTTCTTTAAGATTTTATGTTTCAAATAGGCCCTTAAAAGTGTAATAAGAACCTATTTGAAACTTAAAGAATTTAAAGGATTAATTTGGTACTTTTGTCAAACTTAAAGGACCAAAAGATGTATTTTGCCACACAATTATTAGTGTGTCTCTAGAAATATTCGTAGGAATTGTTTTGTATGTGCATTTGAATATTAAATAAAAAGTTCAATTTTTTTTAAGAAGTTTGTTGTTTTTATTTGGATTATTTCATAACGTATTAAAAACTATCGTTTTGAAACAAATATTTATTTTTTTCTATTAATTTTTCAAGCAAATTATCTTCACACTTTTAAAATTCAATTTTTTTATATACGTATTAATTATGACCTCGCAACATTGTGCATGGGGAAGATTTTTTTTTCTTTTTCTTTTAAGAGCATTGTGAAAGATTCTTATACATCTTACAAGCATCGTTGTACAAATTGGGATTTCATCAATCTCTTCACCAAACAATATTAGGATACTGAGCAAACAAAAACAATATATGCAACTTAACTTTTTTGCAAAAACCATCCAATGGTTCCTGTCAAATAAAAAAGATCCAATGAAAAACTTAAGATCCGTCGCCCTACCAATTGAATCCTATATTTTTTTTAAAACTCGGTATCCGATCCAAAGACCGCCTATAAAAAATATTTATATTCTCAAAGACCAATTAAAAATGCTCAACAAACTATTTTAACTGTATTGGATTCCAATTTCAAGTAGGATGGCAAAGAGTAGGTCTATGTGAGATTCTATATTTACCTGTGCCGATATTTTCGAAATTTTCTAGTTAGGTAACGATCTTAATACTTGTAATCTTCATGAGTTGATCTAGTGTTGTATACTTGAGATTTAGTAGTGTGCTCTTCTCTAGACCTTAAATTCGCATTCTCTGGATGCTAACAATTTTTGCAGTTTAGTTCACACAAAGCTTTGCTCTAACTTTAATTGAGCCCTGCTAGTGGATAATGAAATTGGTCATCGAGATTAGTCGAATTTGTATCAGATACCGAGTTTCTTAAAACAATGATCTTAATACATGTATATGTAACATTTGGGTAACTAAGAACTCATACATGTACCCATTATTCACATATTTTGGTCTTAACCCTTCAATTTTTAAGGAAAAACGAGCTTTCATCTTTTGGTCTAATCTAGGATTGTTCCGTCCAAAATTTAGACTTGAGTTCTCCCGATCGATATATCCTTAACTAAATTCCATTAACCACATGAATGTAACAACTTGGTGTTTTGCCCACATCTACTACGAATAATATATTAGTAAAGTTTTTTCTTTTTGTGACACGAATATATTGAAGTTAATGGCCACTAAATTCATTTATTAACCTCGATTAAACTAATAACCCTTCTAATCTTGTGGGATTGATGGTCAATTACAACTAAATAATTATCACTATAAAATTAAATAAAAAATAAAATTTAATAGAAAATTAAAGAATACAATCTCATATCAATGAAATTTTTTTTTTCTCACAAGAATAAACGATATTCATTCATTCAAATATGATTAAATTTTTTTCTTTAAAAATTGAAATGAAAATATTTAGATTGATATTTTTTTGACAAATTTGGATTGATATTTTGTTTAATAAAACAACTTATTATAATTAAAATTTTAATGGTCAACATATTTTGCGCACAACACGAGTTTCTACACTAGTTTAATTTTAATTTTAATTTTATTTTATTTTCCTACATTTTAGTATTTCCTTACCAAATGGCTGCTTATATATATTTTTTTACATGAGAAAAAAAAATCGTTGTTTATATTATCGTGCACTAAAACCCGTAAATAAATAAAAAAATTATTTGATTTTTAAATACAGCTCAATTAATTTGGGAATTCACTTAAAAGGGTAAATAATGAAACAATTTTATTTTAGGAAAATTTATTTACTACAAATATACAAAAACTGCAATGATCATGAGCATTAGCTCCTATAAATAAATCAACCCTCACACTTTCACAACACCAACATCTTTACCCTATCTGAACTATATCATGTTGTTATTTCATTTTTTTTAAATATCTATATATATTTTAAAATATAGAGTTAACCTTCCAAAATCCTCCCTCAAAAATTCTTTGAAATCTCCATCCCAAAAATAGAATGTCTCGACCACCCTTAAACAAAATTCCATCCTTCATTTACCTTAAACTATAACAACTAAAAATATGTTTTAGTCTACTTCAATAACAAACAAAACAAAAAATGTAAACATACATAAAATCTGATCATATATCACAATAATCAGGTGAATATTTTTTAATACAACAACAACCAAACTTCATCTCATGAAATAGGCGGATGTACATAAATCAAACGACACCATATTGTTCTATAAAAAACTATGTTTTTCTCCAACTCATTGATCTCTCAATCCTTCTTGATAGTTTTTGTAATAGTTTTGTTAGGTTTTCCCCTACCTCCGGTGGTTTAACTCCCGTCCATACCGTTTTATTAAAAACTATGTTTTTCTCTAACTTATTGATCTCTCTATCCTTCTTGATAGTTTTTTTAATAGTTTTTTTAGGTCTTTCCTTACCTCTTGAATGTTTTCCCTTCAATATGTTCTACTCTCTTTAATTTTTACCATATTTTTTACTACTTTTAATACACATAAATATATGAAATATGACTGAACATCTATGTATACTTTTTTAATCCTTGTAATTAAAGTCTTCCTCAAAAACCATGTACCCATACACAAACCTACGGATCAAATTCATAATAAAATGATCAAAACTTTAATGGAATTGTAGTTGGTCCTAATTCAAACTTACAAATCCGACTTATAAGGTGATGACAACCTCTACTTATAAACTCATGTCCATGCCTTATAACATCTAATATTGGACGCTTAACACTTTCCCTCACATCTGGGACTGAACATCTTGAGTGTGACTCGAGTAACCTAATAGCGGTGATGTGATCAGTGGCGGAGCCAGAAAAAAAGTTAGGGTGGGCCACTAAAATTAACCGTTGAAAAATTGTTTAAAGCCTCGCAAAATAGACCTATAATTGAATTATTTAAATTTTTCGGATGGGCCACCACACCACTTTGCGGGAATTTGGATCAACCGAAACCTAAAACCGACATAAAATTGTATAAAATCTCGCAAAATATAGCTATAATTGAATTATTTAAATTTTTTGGTGGGCCAACACCACTTTGCAGGAATTTGAATCAACCGAAACCTAAAACCGACACAAAATTGTATAAAATCTCGCAAAATAGACTTATAATTGTTGATTTTTTAATTTTTCACCCCAGCTCATGAAGGGTTCCGCCACTGGATGTGATAGCAGGTGGTCCAATGGAGACTCCAATACCATATTATAGTAAAACTAACAAAATATCTACTGATCACAACCAAGAAAGTATTCTACCCTTTTTTTTTTTTTATAGATAATGACAAAAATAAAAGTAACAAATATGAGCAGTCAAACTACACAATGAGAACAACATTGTCATGTCATGCATGGGGAGTGAGGGAGAAGACGCTAATCTACAAGCTCGTGTTAAATGCAGACTAAGGAGGAAAAAGTTCAATACCATAAATATAGATAGATGTGTGTGATAGGGGGATATTTCTTCCATAAAATACCCAGAGATTTCACATGAATGAAAAATTAAATTCAGTGTGAAAAAGGATGGGAATACCAAATACAGAATTGCCTCATAGTCATGATCACCTAAATATTAAAAAATTGGGGGTATACTAAAATAATGTACGAACATAATGTCAGTCTATACTGATAAATTATATGTACAGCATAAGCTTATTCACATGCAACATAATACACCTCAAGTCCCCCATGTGAGTGTAATATCTTTGTACTAGAGAACGCGAAGCTGCGCAAGGAAGGCAGAACAAAGATCCAAGAAAAGAAGCTGAGCACCCTCAACCCTTTGAAGGTCAAGCAGATATTTCTCCTGAGTTTTGTACAACTGTAAAAGATATTAACACAAGTTTGAGAATGTTGTTGAAAAAAATACAGAAGAATTAGTCATGAACAAGAGAATATCAATACGAGCATCAGTGAATAACGATGAAAAAGTTACTAATAAGTCGGTAATTAAACAATTCATTTAAATCTAAATGCAACATAGATTAGGATTATCAGGATAACTACCTGCACTTTGAACAGGACCACATAATTGATAACCATTCCTCCATGATGACCAAGGATGCCAACATCACTTCTGCACTTCATCTTATAGGGTCCAATTTTTTCCCAAGAAACATTCAATTGTTCCAGAGCTTTAAGGACCTCAGTCATTATCTCATGAGGTTGGGCTTGAGACTATCACAAGTCAACAAACAGAACCAACAGCTTAAAGACATCAGTTATAGAAACATAATCGGTTGAAACAATCAGAAACATACAAAAATTAATTCATTAACAGCTAGGAATAATTGCTTGTGATGGTGGAATAATTTATAGATGCCAAGTAAAATACAACACCTCAAGGCCAAGAGTCCATTTTCTCTCAACAGGGAACTGGTGCCTCATTCCTACTCCTTGATAATCCATATTCCCTAAAAAGCAGTGCCCACCAACTGGAGAAGCAACTTCACCAGAGTGGATATGGTTCCTAGAATCCTGAGCAGTCATATCATAAAACCAAAATTAATGAGCTAATCATAGTATCATGTACTAAAAAGACAAATAAAAAAAAATATAATATCAAGAATAGAAAGCCCACTATTTTCATGGTAAAATACTGCAAAAACAACCATGTTCAGACTATAAATATAAGTTTTTTTAGAGGATAACAAGCAATTTTGAGACAGTTGCACAAGTGGGGTCGGCTACATGAATCAAACGACCCCATGGTGTTAAAAAAATGTATATCACGCCCACCATGGGGCTCGAACCCACAACCACAAGGTTAAGCGCCTTGCACAGTTGGACTCTACCCAACTGAGCTAGACGGCTTGATTGTTGCATACTTCATGTGGGGTGCAATTTAAAAGCAAGTTAACAAAGTGTCTTATCACTATAAAATATAAGCTAAATAAACGAATCATTTCATCAAAGATAGAAAACTAATGAAATTATAGGTAATTGAAGAGAAAACAAACTCACCATTGTCTCTTGAAACTCAGCTCCAAAATAGCCAGTGGAAACACGAAAACGATTGTCCAATAACAAATGGTATGTTACAGTACCCTGAAATAAATTGATGGTAATAAGAAGAAATGTGGTAGGCAGGTATATAAGGTGAAAATGAATGGAACAAACCTCATTTTGCACCCTGTTGCTAAGGGACTCAATCAATTGATTCTTGTCAAATCCCCTATTAACCACCTCCTGAAGAATCTCCACATCAATCTGCAAAATCACAATATTAGTTGAAAATATTTTGGCTGATTAATACAAGAACCGTATTATATGCAACACGTAATAATTCTAGTGCACCACAGAAACGCAGAAAGAAAACAGAACCCTTAAAGAAAAAACCAAACCTATTTTACCTGTTGAAGTGTATTTGGCGGTGGCACCGCCAAATAACGTGGCAGACCAACTTTGAACCATGGATGTTGGCGTATCTCATGTATGGTCATCCTTTTCATGGGATCAACCACAATCAACCTTGCTATCAAATCCCTGGTATCAGGAGAAAGATGACTTGGAAAAGTATACATCCCAACCTATAGCAAATGATAATAGGACTACTTCAGAAGCAAAATAAAAACTATTTGCGAAGAGGATCATTGGAGAGATAAATGATAAAACTAAAACCTGATTTGAGTTATGGGGTTCTAAAAAAGAATTCATCCAATGGGTTAATTCAAAGTTATTATTAACAGTGCACTTTTAATACATGAGACTGAACTGCATACTGAAATCTCTACAGCAATCTAGACCATGCATCAGAACTTAGACATAAAAGAATCATCAGATTGTGGATTGAAATGAGTGTAAAGTTGATAGATGAGTAGAATGATATAAGTTTCATGATCTTGATAGGTTGAAGAAACCAGCAAATTTTTTGGCATATTTCCCCAAATTAATACTATGTCAATATTGTCCTAGAAAAAGAATTATGCCTTTCAGGCCTAGTCATAACCCTCCATCAGCACAAGGAAAAGGCCAAGCTCAAAACCAGTAAGAAAATAATATTGCTGAGAGCTACATTGGATGGTGATACGACATGAACAATGGTTATAAATTGGAGGCAAACCTCACCAACGAACTTGTTTAAGGCGACGAGTTAGGCCCAAACCCATATTCCAAGAAATATGACATGACCGTGGTGGGTGATAAAAATCTATTAGTCCTCACAATCACAATCACAAACTCAAAAACAAAAACAACATTATACCATTATTTTTCTGAAGAGTTTTGGAGTATTAACATCATCGAAAGGAAGAGTGCCACAGAGAAGCGCGTATAAAATTATACCACAACTCCAAACATCTACTTCAGGTCCAATATATGATTTCCCAGAGATAACCTGTAAAAAATGACAGTTTGACTACGAAGTCTGAATCATAGGAGGAAGAAAATGTAAATTATCAAAATGAACAATGTCATGTCAACAATAATAACTTATTTACTTTCAAATCTAAAATCCGTAGATATACAAACCTCTGGAGCTGCATAGTTAGGGCTTCCACAACTTGTCTTAAGTAAGTGACCATCACGCATGATGTTGCTCAATCCAAAATCAGCAATTTTGACACTCTTTTTTGAGTCCAAAAGTATATTTTCAGGTTTCAGGTCTCTATGAGCTACCATATTCTTGTGACAGTACTCCACACCAGAGATTATCTGATTTCAATGTAGAGGTAAGCTTAAATATTTTGTCAAAGTATACGCTTCTCAACTACTCAAAACAGAAGAAATTATACCTGCTGGAAGAACGTGCGAGCTTCATTTTCTTGCAACCTACCCTTTTGTGCTATGTAGTCAAATAGCTCTCCATTTTCCGTATATTCCATCACCATATATATGTCTGTCGAGGTTTCTACAACCTCATAAAGGCGTATAATGTGATGATGCATGAACATTTTTAAAATTTCTATTTCTCTTCTAACTGCAACATATTGAAGAGAAAAAAAATTATAAGCATATTTAATCAACCAAGACTTCGCTGAAGCAAAAACACACAGAATTTGAAAACTACAGCTTAAGAAAATCAAGAATCAAATTCCAAATACACACACCATATGTTTTTGAACTTAAATAAAAAAAAAATTCCCGAAAAAAGAATGGAAAAAACTAAAAAAGTATTAAAATTCAAGTCCTGCAATTCGATAGGGAGTATGAGTCATTGGAATATAAAAAATCAAGACCTTTTTCTTCCATTTTCATGATCTTCATCTTGCTGCAGCTAAGAATCTTTATGGCAACCTTTTGACCCGTCAATACATGGTCTGCAATTTTCACTTTGCCAAAAGACCCTATGCCAAGTGTTTTTCCTATTTTATAATTTCGTAGAAACGCGTTCACGTTTCCACCACCAGGGCCAGCTGATCCTTCCATTTCTGAAATCTAGAGGGAAATGCAGAAATAAATAATATTAAGCTCATACGCATTAACATCTTTAAAATAAAATTAATGACTTACTTTATTGAGTTAAGGGAATTTTTTACCTTTGAGACTACCTTAAACAATGTATATATAATTGGATGCAAACAACAATGATCACAGAAAGCAATGTAAGAAGTATACTTATTTTCTTTATAAGGATCCACTAGAGCACTTGATGCCCCCGTTGGTTTCATGGAAAATATCTTCTCAGGTTCCAGCATTTGATGCACAATTCAACAAACAAATACAATTTTTCCTAATATTATTTAGTTGATGCACAAAATTCTACCTGCCAATAGAACACAATAGAATAGCTAACAAAAAAGAGGAAACCGATGCATCAAATACACTAAAGAGTGAATTTAACACAGCAAGGTAACACACCGATGACTTGTGCCTTTAGTGAGGTGCATCCCTGTGCACACCTCTTTATAGTGTGTTTGGACGAGGGAATGTAATTTTTTGAGAGAATTCAAATCCTCTAGGTTTGGATGCGGGAATGTTGAGGTAATGTAATTTTTTCAGCAATTTTTTTATTACTTTATCCAAACAAAAACATTTAAAAATGAAGGCAATTCAATTGAATTATTTGAATTGCCTAGAGTTCTAGATTCTCTAAAATTTCGGGTTACCTCGTCCAAAGACATTAGGGTTTTGACCTTAAATCTAACATTTTTTTAGGTTACAAAATCCAACTTTAATCACACCCTACTTCCGTCTTCTGAAAAGCATCATCTCAAATAATTACCTCAATTCCATTCCACCTCACTTTCAACGATCTTCTATCAATTTTTCTAGACTAATATAAAATTCAACCCTCCTCAACAAATCTAAATGAGTTTTTTTTTTCATCTACCACTCCCTAATGTCCTCATTCATTTACTGCCAATGATACCAAAAACACACTTAACAATTAACATAATTCTATTTCAAAAAATAATATATATAAACGATAAAACATGCATGCAGACACGTATACCGCCGATACTATTTTGAGAAAATACATGATTCAATGTAATCATCTGCGTCAGACAACGCGTGTCTAACATCAGGACACATCTGATCTAAAGAGTAAGCATGATTCATACTATATAACTAATCAAGTAAAATAAAATAAGAAATCCTGATTGAATAAATTCAAATAGAAGCATGAAATCGTAAAAAAATAAAAATCTTGGTGAGAAGAAAAGGAAAAGAGAGAAAAGACATAATACCTTGCGAGTCGAGCGGGACTGAAGAGTGATGTGTAATGCGAGAGAATTGAGGAGAATAATAATATGTTCCCAATTTATTATATATTTATAGGTTTAGTGGAATCACTGCTGAGTCACAGCTGACTGCTTTAATTTCAATTAAGATTCATACTTTATTCAAATTGATTCACTTCAAAAATAAAATTGATTCGCTTTTTTTTTAACCATGATGATTCACTTCAAAAATAAAATTGATTCGCTTTATTTTTTTTTAACAATGATTTGCTTCATTGTTATTGTTAATTTCAGCATATAACAACGAAGCAAACAAATTACAGTATATATAAAAACGGAGCCCATAACCAAAACTTGTAGTAGCTCATAATTTTTTTGGCCCAATTTAATCATCCACATAAAATAATAGATCAAGTTAATTAACCATTTCATTATCTCTCAAAAAAAAATTTACCATTTCATTATCAATCAGAAGACAAATTAGTTTGTGATTTAGACAAAAAAAAAAATTGGTGGTGAGTGATTTAGACTAATTTGCCAAACTTCAAAAGATGTTTGGTTCTCATCTTCATAGGAACTTTGTTCCCACTCTTTTCTTTAGGAAAATTTTTCTGTTTAGGAATAAAATTTAGTAAACTTGTAACAAACATGCAAAAAGATTCATCTATTACCTTCGCTTTAGCACCAATAATCATTAAATTCTATCAGCACCACATTTACAACAAAACATTTCTCTTTGAAATTCTTAATGTATCACAAATCCGAAAGTGGGAGAATATGAAAATCAGAGAATAGGTATACATCTATGTCTCTGAATGAACTAAAAATGGATTAATGGTGAAACAATATTTAACGTTTATTATAGTGATACCACAAGGACATTTTCCAACAACATGGCTTCGAGTAAGGAGGTGAACACAACAGTGGGAGACATGGAGATTATAATGCTTAGTATAGGAGTGAATCTATGGAGAAGATGCACGCTAAGTTGATGATGATGAGAATGGGATTGACGAAGATTACCAACACTTAATTTAGTAAGGAAGAAGCTTGGAAATATCTTAAAGCATCACTAGAACTGAACTAGTACCGGTTTATCATTCACGTGTATTGATTTTCAAATATTATTTCCTTTTATAATTTGAGTCCAGATTTGCTCATATTTGCCCTGTAAAGAGGATGTGGTTAATAGGGTAGAATAAAGGAAGAGAGAAAAGAATTTATAACCCACTGACGATGCATGATAAAATCACTCATCCAACGGCTCACATAACTCATCCACCATGGGAGACTTGCATCACTTATGCACCTTAGAGTGAGCCTTTTAGGAATAACCAATTCAAAATCTCTCAAGTTGTGGGACATTCAACTGAAATTACATTAAAGAGATCACAGGTTAAGGTTGGTATGAATTTTGAGTTTAGAACAATTATAGGTATCATGAGTTGATATTTCCTTTATTCTTTTCTTTCTGTGTATGTTTTTTATTATGTATAAGTGTGAGATATTGCATGATTAGTTAATACAGTGATTGAATATTTATAGTTAGAGACTATTGCGCATGTGGATTTTGTAATTTTAATTACTAGAATGCCTATCCAAATGAACAAGACTAAGAAAGTAATACTGATTAAAATTTCAATCCAACACTTGAAGAATAGATTAAAATTAAACATCAAAACAAGCCTGCAGTAAACAACCTATTTTGGAAAAATCTCAATCAACTTGCTTCGAGAAAGCAGCGCCAATGGCAATGACCACCTCTAATCCAACATTTCTGTCTTGACTATCGTATCTTATAATTCCAAGACTTGACCAATCCTTGTCTATCACTTAAGAGTCCGAATTTGTTTCATTTATCTACCCTCCAATCCAAAGAACTGTCAACAATTCAAACCGCGGACCGACTAACAAAGTCTGATATGATGTCAACCTCCAAAACTTAAACCACATTCCCATAACTCTAGTATATAATAAGACCAATTCCAAATTCAATTCAGCCAGTACATGTGATATAACCCTTACGAGATTCCATCTATTCACACCAGGTGCTAACTTGTCAACCACTGCAATAATTAATCCTGATAAATTTCTGCAAAAAATCAATTTTTTAAAAACGCAAATGATCAATCAGGCCAGTCAAACTTACCTACACAATTAGAACGACAAGAATTGTAGCAGACACACCAATTCAAACTGTCCTAATGAAACCAGTCCAACAGAAACATACCCTTAAAAAGCAAAAACAACAAACAACTAACAGAAGATAAGAACAAGCAACCTAAGAGGAGTCTTGCATATATATAAAACAAATAGCATACAATAAAATAAATATACAAAGAACATTAGATGATTTTTAGTCACAAAATAACTAAGTAATTAACAATATCATTTTCATTATAATCTAACACATCATATTCATCAATCCAACCCTAAATTGATTTACCAACAAAAAATTGGGTAAATCAAATTTTATCATAGGGAAAGAATGTATACTATATATATAAACGTATAGTTAAGATACAAACAAGTTTTTAATCACAAAATAACTTAGTCATCAACATCATCATAATCTAAAACATCGAAGAATGGATCCTTTAGCAATTCCTCAGCAGAAGGTCTGGCCCTTGGTTTTGCAAGACACTTTTCAATGAAAGCCTTCACTTCTGTGTCTTTTATCTTGTTCAAGGATTGTGGTCTCACTCCTGAAGACACTTTCTTGTATATCTTTGCAACACTATCACACTCACTGTAAGGAATCTCTAGGGTCACCATCTCCAGCACTAACATTCCAAATGAGTATATGTCCACCAATTCAGTGTAATTCTCTTCATAAAATTCAGGTGCCATAAATTCTGGTGTCCCTAGAATTGAATGTGCTGAATGATTCTTTCCCACAATTGCTGCCAAACCTAAGTCACCAATCTTAACCTAATTTACATGAAAAATATTACTAAGGACATCTTGTGATAAACAACATGGAAAAGAAAAATGACACAGAAACAAATAAAAAGGGGTCCAAGAAAAAAAGCATAAATTAAACCATTATGAATAAATTAACCTGCAAATTCATAACAAAATATACGAATCAGTTGAGTTTTTAACCAACAATTGAGATTATTACTTTAACTTTTAAACTGGATTAATCACTTTAGAAGAGTTGAATCCACTTGGTCAGATTTTCAAAACAAGATCTTGAACCATAGAAAGTGAGCTCAACTGTTCACTTTGAAAGAAAAAATAAAATGACTCAACAATTGATGAATATCAATAGTCAATTTATCATCAACAATTGAGATTACTTACTTAAGCTTTTCAAATGGAATTTCTCACTTAAAGGGATTAAATATGAGTTTTTACAATTCAAAAATATGGTCTTAACTTAGAGAAAAGTTTAATTAAATTTTACGGCATCATAAGAATCGAAGGAAAAAAAAAAATCAATTTTTGTTCCTGTCATCAGTTACTTTTAGCATCTCAATCCAGATCAAAATAATATAAGAAGTCATTGAAAGTAACATGAAAATTACAAAAGAAGGGGAAATTTACCTGGCCAGTATTTCCATTGATAAACACATTGCTGCAATTGAGATCTCTATGAATGATACATGGATCATGAACATGCAAATAATTCAACCCTTCCAAAATTTGCTTTGACCACTTCTTCAAAGCCTTAATAGAAACATGCTTGTGTTTCTTCCTATAATCTCTCAAGTTCCCACTTGTACAAACTTCAGTGATGAAATTAAGTATGTTATGATCTTCATCCCTCCAAACATAGTAAAGAGCAATGATGTTTTCGTTTCTCATGCTTCTAAGCAATCTCACTTCAGAGTAAAGCCTATTAATCATTGCAGGGTCATTACTGAAATTTCTGAGTTTGACTTGATTCCACGCAACTTCTATTCCTTCTTCTTGATCAAATGCTTTGTACACTTTTTTACAAGAACCTGATCCAAGTAACTCACTGTATCTACCATATCTTCCAGTTGGGTCAGTTTCAACAAATGGTTCTGAGTTTTTGTCCGATGGATTTGGTTTAACACTTTTCATCTAGAACAAATATAAAATCTTGGTGAGAAGAAAGTAAAACGACATGTACAAAAGAAAAAGCAAAGTGGAAATCAAAAGAAAAGGAAAAGGAAATAAATACCTTGCAAGTCGAGCGATTGAGTTATGAGTTGCAAGGTTCGTGGGAGTGATATGATATATTGATATGTAATGCAAGAGTACTGAGAAATAGGGTTTAGTTGAGAGGGCGATGCATTTATATTTCAACAAAAGATTTCAAACCCGTACTTAACTCAATTTGATAGCTCACGTATTTTTCTCCCAATGAACTTCAACTTCCTATGTTTTTTCTTCTACTAACTTCCCATATTTTTCTCCAACTAATTTCATTATCTTAAGTACTTAAATTAAATTTGTCAATATACCGATGGAAAGCCATTCAAAAATATACAAATTTATATTATTTGATATATTTTTGTGTCATTGAAAAAGATAAGTATAGTTTGTGCAAAATATGTATACCTATCTTTTATTCAAATTCAAAATCAAAATCAAAATAATTTAATCCAAATTTAAACTTCATCTATAGTATATATAAAGAAAATAAGGGGTTTTGTGAGATTTTGGGTTTCCTTTTTGTTATTCCAATTATACCCTCAAACAATTTTTTTTATAATAATGTTATATTGTTGTTGTTATGAAAAAAATTAAAATTTTTTGTTATATTAGTTATATTATTGTTGTCATTAAAAAAAATAAATATATTTCGTTGAGTTTGTTACATTTGAAAGTCACATATACATATACTTATAATTTTAATTTACATAAAAAAATTTATATAAAATATCATTTGTAATTTACACACAAATTTTCTAAAAATATCGTTGATAATTTACATGCGCTAGTCTTGTCAAAAAAAATTTTTACATGTGCTAGCGCAATAAAAAGAACGAAAAAACAGTTATGTTAGTAAATATAAATGTTCATAATTTATACATTTTAAAGCGATAAAAAGAGCGACTATCAAGGTACTATTTCTCAATGATAAAATAGTAATTAAAAAATACTATTACAAATTAACATAAAAATCACGCTAGTAATAATAAGGCTCCGTTTGGCCTAGCTTTATTTTGGCATTAAAGCTACTTTAATACTAATGGTAAAATTAAGTCCTTTGGCAACGAAGGAGAAGTTGTTTGGTTTTTTTTTTTTGAACCAGTGTAAGAACTAAATGCTTTTTTTCTCCATAAAAGCTCTAGCTGGTTTGTTCATGAAGGACTTTGATAGTCTTAAACTTCATATTGAATTAAACAAATTATATAAATATTTGGTAAATAGTCGAAAAGACAATGATCATTAGAAATTTAAACATAAGTTGCGGGATTGGAGTTCGAATCTCAATCATGACGTCTGACTTAATAATTTCAACATTTTCATCCATTGAGATAAGTAATTAGACTCAAAATTACTTTAATTTGTACATAAACCAAATTCATATTAACAACATTTTTTTAAAAGAAGTTCATATTAACAACATGAATAGTATATTGTCCAAAAAAAAAATGAATACTATGCATTATTAAAAATAAACATGAATAGTATGCATTATTCAAAAAGGAAAAAAAAGATGAATAGAATACATGCCGTCAAAAAACACTACTATATATTATATGAACCGACCTTGAGTAGTAACAACATTCATTTTTTTTAATTCCTTCAAAAAAAATTCATTTTTTTTAATTCTTTCAAAAAAAATTCATTTTTTTAATAATACTGCCTTGCCATTTTATTCAAAAAATAAAAGTACTTCCTTTAAAAAAAACATTTATATAAAGTACTGAAATACAATAACAATAAAATAAGAAAATTGTCCATAGAAAAAATATTTGAGGTCAGAGAGGTTCGAAGAGGAAACCAACCAAAAAAGGTCTGCTAAGTTGTTTTAAAGTTCGTTTCAACAACTTTTGTCACAAGCTCCTTCCATTCATTTTTATTCATTTAAAAAAAGTACTTTTATTATTAAGTGCTTAATATAAATTATGCCTGCCTTCTTCTTAAAATTTAAGAGAAGTTGAAAAAAGTTAGGCCAAACAGTACCTAAGAGTAATTATAAAATAGTAATTACAACTTAACAGATAATCACGCGCATGATACATATTTATTAATTATCTAAAAATTTATATGAAAAATACAAATATTTGTCTATGATATACTACCTCCGTCCCTAATTATAAGACCCTTTTGAAAAAAAATTGTCCCTTTTTATAAGACCTCTTTGCTATTTCCAACTACATTAATTATTTCTTTACATACATGCCCCTATTTATTATACATCTTTTTCTTCAATCAGCAACAAATAACATGTTGAAAACATAAACCAACACTCTCTCTTAAAGGATAAAATTGTAAAAACAATAGTAATTACAAACATATTTAATATAAATATCCACTACCATAATTCCCGTTATTTTTTCAAAAGGGCCCTATAATTAGGGATGGAGATAGTATAAAAAAAAAGTAGTATATCCCCTCAGTTTGTAACAAAGGGAAATGCTAACTGGTGCCCCCGGCGCACCGGTTAAAGATACTAAAAAAGAAAATTATATAATAGTTATTGGATTTGATGTTGTGTAATCAATTCATAAAAAATCAAAAAGTTTCATTTTTTTAGTAATAATTTCCTTTTTAAAATCTTTAATCAGTGTCTGAGACACTGATTAGCCTGGCCCTGTTATTAGCCTGGCCCTATTTAATAACAGCTATTCCAATGTTTTTATCATTAAATTCATTTTATCATTCTTATTTCTCAATGCAACTAACGTCGCACTCAACCCGTGTGGAGCACAATTCCGTGCTTAGCTTGTTTTGTTGGAAAAGATAATACTCATTCAAGTTGCAAAGTTCATGTTAACTTAGATATAAAGAGCACGTTTATTATAGTTTTTTTAGGAAAAAATCACTTTTTTTAAATTTTATTTTATCACTTTTAAGAATACTGCATTCGTTTGTTACAGCTTTTAAAAAAAATCTAAATCTAAAAAGAATCTAAAAACAACTTTAAGTGAGAAGCTATTAAGAGCAGCTCATATAAATTTTTCTGTTGAATTTAACGATTTTTTAAGTCATAATTCAATTTACACTCTTTACTTGCAACTGCACAATGGCAATCAAAGGCAGTGAGTATAACAATGTAGCAGCAGCAGCATTCAAAACAATAGGTCACCAATACAGCAACAACTAGTCTTCTTTGTTGTTGACAAGTTAACTAAAAAGCACCTAAATCTTAATTAATAATCCATAAAAGAAACTAATCACTGATCAACATGTATCTAAATATATGTTTTTTTTAAGTTTGTTTATAAATTCATGGATCAAGGATGTTAATGAAAGTAAATATTGATCATAAACCAAAGTGACATCATGCAAGAGGCACCAGAATGAGAAAGCTATATATGATATTTCTGTAAACAAAGCCAATCATTAACAACAACAGTAGCAACCAAGTGTAATTTCCTACAGGTTTAGGTTTACTGTTATGTCCTGATTTCACGAAAAACATTTCTTGCCAATCCAATCTAGTCAAGAACGAAACAAAGGTTGTTATAAAACATGTCCTCCAAATTATGTTATGAAACAAAATAAAATTAGGTTCTGAAGGTGAATCCATTAATTAACAGAAAATAAAGCTGCTGTTTCAAAATAAAATAAAAAATAACACGACATGGATACCTTGTTCTGAAAATCAACGGAAGACAAAATGGCCTTGTAATCTGTGGTCAAGACTTTTTTGAAGGTTGGTTGAAGAGAAAGGGTTTTTTCTACCCACACACCATCGACGAAAGCGAGGCGAGGACCACCAGAAGGAGCAGCATCAGTGAGGACGACGGAAAGAAGATGAGAGACGAATGAGCTGAGATGATCAGTGGATTCAGAGCGGAGGAAGTTGAGAAGCTGTTGCTGTGTGGGACTGTCAGTTCCAGCAGCGATGAGGCTGAGCACAACTTGGAGCGATAATGGAGAAAACACTATGTTGTCATTCGATTGTTTTGAGAAAAGATGTTTGGCAATGCATCTAGTTTGGTTGGTAACAGATTCTTGGCGACGGAACTGCCTCGGAGTTGCATTTTTTTCCAAGTAATCGATTTGATTTCTTCTTCGCCACGGAGTTGCTTTCTTCTCCACAAAAGGGAACTGCATTCTGCTTTCTTCTTCTTCAAGTAATTAACGGCACACAACACAAAAAGATGCCAAAGAAACTATTGAAAAAAAAGCTGAAGGGAATCAAATGTCTTTTTTGTTTTCATAAAATCAAATGCAATACTCGTATTTTATTTATAATCTATTCTATAACAATATATAAATAGATCCCTTAAAAAACAATATATAAATAGATTGTTATTTTTTGACAAATAGTTCTTGATCGCATAGTGGCTCACCTATCGTCTTGGAATAATAAATTCCTCTCTTTCGGTGGTCGACTGGTATTGCTCAAATCTGTTATGTCCTCTCTTTCGGTTTACTTTCTTTCCTTTTTCAAAGCTCCCACAGGTATAATTTCTTCTAATGAATCTCTTTTTAAAAGATTTTTTTGGGGGGTGGTGAGGATAATAGGAAAATCTCTTGGATAAAATGGGACTCTATTTGTCTCCCTAAGGAGTTTGGAGGTTTGGGGGTTAGGCGGGTGGGTGCTTTTAATATATCTTTGTTGGGGAAATGGTGTTGGAGGATGTTGACAGAAAAGGAGGGGTTGTGGTATAGAGTTTTGAAGGCCCGTTATGGTGAGGTTGGGGGGCGGTTACAGGAGGGTGGTAATCAAAGTTCTCTTTGGTGGAGGATGATTAGCAGGGTGCGAGAGGGGACTGGTGAGGGAGTTGGGCATTGGTTTGATGATAATGTTCGCAGGGTGATTGGTGATGGGCGGGATACTCTGTTTTGGTATGACAATTGGATTGGGGAAGTTCCTTTAAGATTTAAATTCCCCAGATTGTTTGATTTAGCGGAGAGTAAGGAGAGGACGGTCGAGGAGATGTCGAGGTTAGGGTGGGAGGAGGAGGGATTGGCGTGGGTGTGGAGACGCCGTTTGTTAGCTTGGGAGGAGGAGAGTCTGAGGGAGTGTTCTGCTATGTTACATAACATTGTTTTGCAGGTTAATACTCATGATGCTTGGAGGTGGTTATTAGATCCCTCACGGGGTTATACAGTGCGGGAATCTTACCGTTACTTAACCCTCTACAACATCACTCTGGATAGGGATCGTGTGGATGATGTGTGGCTCAAGCATATTCCTTCAAAGGTTTCTCTGATAGTGTGGAGACTCCTTCGTAACAGACTTCCGACTAGAGATAATTTGTTACGACGGGGTGTTATTCATGCTAATGCAGCGACATGTGCAACAGGGTGTGATGTGTCTGAAACAGTTGTGCATCTATTCTTCAATTGTGATTTTTCTAGCAGGTTGTGGACGGATGTGCGGTTGTGGCTTGGTATTTTCGATGTATCTCCAGGTAACCTTCGAAATCACTTCCAACAATTTACAGAAATGGCAGGCATGCCAAGGACCTCTTACCCGTTTCTAAAAATTATTTGGTGTGCTGCTGTTTGGGTTATCTGGAAGGAGAGGAACAATCGTGTCTTCCAACATACGGGTGTTATCCCTTATACGCTTATCGAAAAAGTTAAGCTATATTCGTTTTTATGGTTAAAATCAAAGCAGGTTTCCTTCAGTTACAGTTCACGTGATTGGTGGAAACATTTGCTCCCTTGTATGGGCATTCTTATGTAATTTAGTTCGTCTGTTTGAATTGGTGCTATCGCAGTAACATCTTGACATTGTAAATATTGGTTGGTGTTTTATCCCTTTCACGCCTTGTGTGGGATGATTCACCTTTATTAATTTCAATCTCATTTTGATTTGTTAAAAAAAAAAAAAAAAGAAAATATCAATGCATTACTGAAAATTGACTGAACTAACTTGACTTGGATCAATCACAACCCCGTGGACTGACCCTGACCGGCGTTGTCTTGCAGTAGGAGACGATAGTAGTTGGATCTTTTGAGGAATAGGAGCTTTCTGTGAGTGGCCAGCGACACAAAGGGCGCCGGTGTCATCTTGCTCCCAGTATACTTCTACCATAAACCCTGTGGGATATTCAGCAGACTCTGATCCTGGAATTCCCACAAACATAGCTCCTACTGGAATCTGCACAATTATTTTATTCATCAGCATAAAGTTAGCTAGTGGTCCCAGCTACAGCCTTTGTTCAATTGAAAAAGGAAATGGTTTGGTATTTTTTCACCATATGATGGATGATGTATTCTATGTAGCACCAACATTTCAGATTAGTTTACATTTTGCTAGCGAAACTAACTACAACGTATTATAACTAAATCTCTTGAGAATTGAGACGCATTTCAGATTAGTTACACTTACCTATACAGACTCTCCAGATTTCAAGGTCAAAGTCACTAAGCTCCCTTTAGCTGCAGCACTTTCTAGCTCTGCTTGTTTTGCAATATTCAAGAAAACTTCTTCAAGAGTTGTTAGACCAAGCTGGATGTCAGATATGCTAAATTCTTCTTCTCTATCTTGGAGCTCTGAAAAAATTCCTGGTATGGAAGCAACAACAGTATAAAAGAATATTAACCGATAAAAGTAAGAACAATTTTTTGCGAGCATTGAATGGTTTTTCTCACTAATATATTTTTTGCCACACCAGTACCTATTTCATCCAATCTTTGTGGCGAAACCACTTTCAGCTTAGTATCAAATACATGTATCATTCACAAATTTAAGCAATAGACAAGATTAATTTGAATAAGTTTTCATGCAGAAAGGAGATATTGAACTCGTCTAAAGTCACATTGCTGTTTTCCCAGTTGAATTATTTAAATATAGGCGTTATCAGGTTATAAACATGAACATAACTATTTTGAAGATTATTAAGCACAAAATTTGAAACTGAGTATTGATTCAAATGTCACATAAGCAACATAATCATATCAACTAGAAATTTTCAATAAAAGTATGTTTCATTGTGAATCAGGAGAACCGATGTGAATTTGAATCCGTTAACAAGGAAGGCAGTTAATGCGGGAACTCGCTTGTCGACGCAAACGAGACTTATCTGAAGTTAAGTTCCCCATGAAAGTAAATCCCTATTCCAAGT
>Ga0228710_1003919_pt1 | contig 23591 bp, 9 predicted proteins | sample MedpolnodulmetaG_FD_177995 | JGI IMG/M metagenome (GOLD analysis project Ga0228710, IMG submission 177995) | Root nodule microbial communities from Medicago polymorpha collected in Santa Monica, California, United States - pink nodules | ecosystem: Host-associated > Plants > Roots > Nodule...
GATTATTCCTTGCAGCATTGGTTATTCTTTGGACCTAAAAATTGATGAGCAATGAATGAGTTGCTAGGATGAAACATGGGGGTAAACAGAAAATAAGATTTATCAATTATCATTTTGATACCACCTTATTAGAGGGCTCTGGGTTAGACTCTTGATGCCTCCTTCGAATAGAATCAAATACCGGATAGAACATAGACCACCATTCATGCAGTAGTACTCCACCCGAAGAATCAAGCATTGAACCCATAAATTCCCTGCCTGTATAAAATCAATTTCCAAGGAGATTTACTACATCAATATCAATACTAAAAATCAATCAATTTCCAGCAATATTCAGAATAATATATAATTTGATCTAAAAGTACATCAAAATTAAATTCATGATTAAAAGAGCAACAATTAATTATCTCAAAGCAAACTCATCAATCAATCAATTATATAACAATGTACCCCAAAATATAAACTCTCCTGCATCAGTGCAATAAAAAGCTCATCAATCAAGTATATAACAATTTACCCCCAAAATATAAACTCCCCTGCATCGGTGCAACATTAATCTCAAGGCAAGCTCATCAATCAATTATTGCTAGTTTAATCACTAGCAATAAAAAGCTTAAATTTGATTATTAATACTGATTCAGTTTCAAATAACTTAACAATGAAAAAACAAAATCAATATAAATAAATAACCAGTGCAATTTGTCCCCATGAGCTTAGCTCACTTGATAAGGGATAATACATTATGTATGCAGGGGCCGGGGTTCGAACCCCGGACACCCCACTATTTCACCTTTAAGGTGAATTTCTCCGGCCGCTAGGCTACTTGACCAAAAAAAAATAACCAGTGCAATTTGGAAACCAGTACCAATTAAGCAAACCCTATATTTAATTAATCAGCAGCAATAAAAAAAACAAAAAAACTTAAATTTGATTATTAATATTTTTAACACTGTTTCAATTTCAAATAACTTAACAATGAAGAATATCAAACTCAAACGCCTAATACACCAAATCAGTACAATTTGAAAACTACTAATACCAATTAAAAAACCGTATAATTAACCTTATTTTAATTTTAAGTAATCCAAATCACCAAACAGTGCTGCCGCCAAAATCACACCAGCAACAACTTGATCATTACGAGAATTTAGATATGAATGAATTAAATCGACGAATTAAGTATATATATGAATGAATATATAAATAAGATTACCAATGGGATCAAATTCAGGAACATTTCCTTCGTTCATGAAAACATAAGCGGCGTGTTGTCTTCCGGTTCTCGTCAAATATTCAAGCACGTAGTATCGCAACCTATATAAAAAATAAAAAAAACAAAATCGAAATCAATTAATGAAAAAAATGAAGAAAAAAGAGATTAATTAGAGTTTATACATATTCTCCATGGGATCATTGTTGTTTGAGTCCATGATGAAGATGATGACGATGAAAACGGTGTCGTACTGGAAGAAGAATCTGAACTAATTTTGGTGACGGTTAATGGAAGGAAGAAGGAGGGAAAGAAAAAGGAGAGAAAAAAGAAGAGGGAATTGGAGTTGAAATTGAAAGAAGGAGAAGAGAAGTAGAGAAGAAAAGAGTGAGAGTGCCATGCAAAAAGGAAGAAAACAAAAATTGGATTTTGAGGGTAAAGAAAAGAAAAGAAATAGAGACAGCGTGCGTGTGTGTGTATGAGTGAGACTGTGACGTCTCTGTCAACTGTGCACCAAATCAAGTGGGTCCCGCTAATCCTATGGACTCGCTCTGGAATTTGGACTCATACTCAACTCTTTTTCATTTTCTTTCATTTTCTTTTCCATTTCAATTTCTAAATTTATTGTAATAAAGCATTAGCAAAAGATTTTAAAATTAATTCGATCTTTTTTTTTTTGTTTTTGTTTATATTTTTTATGAATGAAATGTCTATTATTAGTTGAAAAGCGGACATGTATCTATCCGATTTTACTATTTGATTTTTTTTTATATTATTTTTATTATATTTTATTCTATAATATTTTTTATTTTTATTATAATGATGTCGATAAATGATTGACTTATCGTCATCTCACATTAATTGGATTGTTTTAAAATAATTAAATAAATTGTAAAATGATTAAAACGTTCAATGTGTAGTATTAGTTATACTTTTCTAATTGTATGATTTTTTTTCCTTGTATATATTATACATTTTTTTTTTTAACACGTCAAAATGGAATATAACATTAAACAAGGAGGTGGTTCATCTCGTACAAAGTGTGCAAAAGAGAATCACCTTCAAATAATTACAAAATCAAGTCATTTGTGCTTCAATAGAGCACAATGAAAAACAAAAATCAAAACAGATGAAAGTTATTATACATTAAAATTAGGGTAAACTACACTTTTTGATCCCTAAGTTTCAAATTGTTGCGATTTTGACTCCCTATTAAAAAAAATGGCAAAAGTGACCCCTCATGTTTAGGGAAATATTCTCTTTTGACCCCCCAACATAAGGGAAATATGTTTTTTGACCCCTTATCCTTACAAAAAGTTGCGATTGTGACCCCTTTTTTGGGACGAAAGGGGCCAAAATTGCAATTTTTTTTATAAGGAGCCAAAATCGCAACATTTTGAAACTCATGGAAAAAAAAAGTGCAGTTTAACCTTATATTTATCAATTGAGGCAAGTTTATAGGTACCTATTGTGTCATCTAACTATTTAATTAATACTCTTCTTAAATTTTTTTTTTTACAAATACATACACCAAGTGATATCGATTGTATTTTTCAAATTTCTATATAATGAACCAGCTTCTACGGTATATTTGTTTCCTATATCAATATATTATAAATCATTTTTATGAAATAAAGAGATATTTATCGATTTTTATATTTTATGAAATATTACCTCCGTTTTAAAATGAGTGTCGTTTTAGAAAAAATTGTTTCAGAATGTCACTTTCACTTTCCAATGCAATAATAATTTTTTCTTTTCAATTGTACCCTTCAATTAATACTATATACACTACCTCCAGAGTATTATTTTTTCTTTAATGAAAAACAAACCAATAGTTGATTAGTATAATTTGATAAAATAACATATCTCTTTCTTTTAATTAATGCATTTCTTAATATGTATGTAAAAATGTTAAACGACATTCATTTTGAAACGGAGGAAGTATCATTTTATAAGAATCATACTAATTTTTTTTTTTATATTTTATCATAAAAAAAATAATCAATACTCACTATTATGAGTAAAAAAAATCAAAAACATTAAATTTTATTTAGCCGACAATTTCGATGAATATATTTAGTTATTTGTAAATGATAGCAAATATTTAACTATTAATTTAACGATAGATGCATCGGTACACTCGAATTTTAGAGTTACAATAGAAATTGTCATATAATGATGATGATATTAATTACATTTTTTTAATATAATATTCTCACTCTTTTATTTATGCAAATCTCTAAGGAATGGTAAAAAACGATGATTATTCTAAACATGTTAATATCCAACCGTCCCTTCCATATGCATCCAAATACAAGCCTAATTCATTATTGTTTATTTTTAAATTTTAGTAACAAATAATAAACATAATTAAATTATACAAAAAAAAATTTAGAAAATTTATATGGAAATATTTGTCAATAAATCCACATTATTTTAAGGAAAGAAACCTACAAATTGATATGATCAAATTACCTACATTCAGTCTATTTGAGCTTAACTCAGTTGGTATGAACAATGCATATTATATGCAGGTGGCGGGGTTCGAACCCCGAAAATCCCACTTATTCACCTTAAAAAGATGAATAACCACTAGATTACTTGATAAAAAAATACCTACATTATGGTGCTTGTTCGCGTATTCTATATTTTGTAGACAAAAGCCACGTATTCTATTGATTATATTTAATTAAAATAAATGAACAATAATAGTTGTCCATGAGGTTGAAATTCAGTGGTAAACGTTTGAGGTTGTAATCTCAAAAGAGATTTCAAATTTCGCATCAGACATTTGTAAAATGATCATTAGTGCATGATTATTAATAATTATTCCTCCTTTTAGTTTTTAAACAATTAATAATAATTATAATATCCAAATTTAATTTATCAAGTTTTAATTTGAATTAGAAAATATATTCATATTTTAAATAAATTTGATTTTCTTAATTGAAATGAAAAACACGTCTATATTCATTGTATAATTTATAAAAAAAATTAATTCAAAGTCAATTTTAAAATATTCTAATATATTATTTTTAAAAATTGACACAAGCTTTTTTTAAAAAAATATATAAAAAAAAAATTAGAGTTTAAAATATATCATTGATTACATCTTTTTAACCAATAAATAAAAATTGTGGTGAAGAAACTTTTTTTTTAAGAAAGAAATTGTGGTGAAGAAACTTAAAGTGAAAGTTTCAATTTTAATTAAATTTTACATATATCAATCGCAAAATGAGGGTTAGAGGCTATTGGATACTATAGCAAGTTAATAATTTTTTTATAGATCAGAAAAGGTAATATATTCTATTATACATTATAGCATAGTCCCTCCCTTTCACAATAATTAAGTCATTTGACAATTTTAAGTTTTTTTTTTTAGGGAATTTTAAGTTTTTTTTTAAAACTCAGTATTTGATTTAAGGACCGACTAATATGAGAAGTTTAATCTCATTGTCCACTTATGGGGTCCATTTAAAGTAGAATCAATTTTTTATGGACTATGGGCCCGTTTGGATTAGCTTATTTTAGAGCTTATATAAAACAGTTTATGCAAATAAATAAGTTTTTATGTATTACTTATAAGTTTTTAAGGTAGTTTATGAAAAACCCGTTTATGAAAATACAATTTTCGTTAGTGAGAGTTTATAAATTAAAATAAAAGCTTATTTATTTACATAAGCTATTTTTCATAAGCTCAAAATAAGTTAAAACCAAACGGGGCCTATAGCTCATTGAAATTGACATTGGAGAAAATCGAACATGAGACTTCATGAGAGAAACACACTCCAATGTCACAAGTTAACATCACCAGACCAATCCAGGTGGATTCCATTTTACACATAATAAAAAAATTATATAAATAAAAGAGAGAGTATCTATGATTTTATCAATATCTTAAGTTCAAAGTAAAATATATTGAATTGAGGGTGGTGCATGTAATTGATATAATTGGTACCATCTTAAAAATTAAAATGACATTTTTTTATGTCTTTTGACGAATAAATTAATTATTATGGGACAGAGGGAGTAATATTATTATAAATACGAGCAGAAAGACAGACACTTATGTGCCCGTGTTTCTGCTCATTTTATTGTGATAACATTGCTTGTTATGAAATTTTGATTTTGATTAAAAGTATATGTATATATACTTTGTGACTTTTAAATTGTAACAAACCCAACAAGCCATATTTATTTTTTTCAATGATAACAACAATATAGTAAATATAATATAAATTATTTTCTTCGTTAACAGCACCAACAATATTTTCTTCGAAATATTTGGAAGAACTGTAACTTGAGATGGTGGCAACAAGTGAATGAAACGACAACATAAAATTGTGAACACGCCATCCACATTTTGGAAGAATGGAAACTTGCGCAAAGATTGTGAAGAACTGCACGTAGACAACCATCATCTATGCCACTAGGGCCGAATACTTCTCATAGAGTTCGATGGAGAGACCCGCCTTGAGAAACAAAAATGCAATGTAGATGTGTCTTTCTCGACGTCCCATAATCAGGTTGGTATCGGTATGTGCATTTGAGATGCTGATGGAGGATATGTGCTTGCAAAAACAAAATGGTTTGCAATGTTCGGTGGATGTAGGCGAAGCTTTAGGACTCTATGAAGCGTTGCAGTGGGTGGCTGAGTTAGGATTCACGACAGTATGGACTTCTCATTGGATTCGAAGCTCATCGTAGATGTTATCAATAGTAATAATAGTAGCAAAGCTGATTTTGAAAGCATTATTTATCATTGTCGATAGCTACTTAGTACTTAATTTACCAACTTTAAGGTAGAGTTTAGCCGGAAGCAAGCAAATGAGGTGACCCATAAATTAGAGCAGACAACCTCGTTAGAAGCTAGCTCCCAATTATTTAGTGATGCATCACCTTGCATCAATGACTTATTATCTAATGAAATGAGTTGAATTTTTTCCTCTCAATTTTTTTTTAGTTTTCAAATTTTGAGTGTGTTTTAATAAAAAAAAATGTAGATAAAACTTTTTTTTTTGAAGAAGTCTAACATTTTTTTGAGTGTGTGTCTCATGCAACACTACATGCCAACCCAAATGGATATAACCTTTTAAACATAAATTACGAGGATAAAGATTCTAAACGAAAGTAAATGGAGAAATTATAATTATTCCGAAAATGAATATTTTACTTGAAACCACGTTATAATTTGTGATTATTCTACTGTAATATTTATTATCTTCTAACCTAAATTATACAAGTTTACTTCATCAAAAAAAATTATAGAAGTTTATGAAAGAAAAAAAAACCATTCAAGTAAAAGTGTAGTCAAGTGAACAAAGATCAGAATGATTTGTTAAACTATAAAATTCTATTTGAGAGTTGAATATGAATAAAATTTTAAAAATATATATATGTAAATTCTTTTTTTGTACAATATTTTCTTTCGAAAAGAAAAAAAATCTGTACAAATATTTCTTTGAATTGAGTTTTACTTGCTGGATTTAGTTGATTGTGTGTGTGTTTTATTTTTTTATTATCTTGATATTGATACGAAGTTTCCACGTCGCTTCCCTTAAGAGTGATTAAACGAGAGTCTATGAGGGCATACAAGATAAGTTCTCTCTTCCCAACTAGATTTTTACCATACACATGAGTCAGGAATCAAACCACTAAACACATGTTTAAAGAGGCAAAATCTCTTAGAGTTGAACCAATTTATTGTTGGTTGCGTATGTTTTATTTTATAAATCATTATTTCTAAAATGAGACATCTGCTCCTTTGAATGTCTTGCACACTATTATATATTTTTTGTTGAAGAAAGACAGGGGAAATCAGAGTAAAGAAAATCCAAACCACTTGCAGATGCAGGGGAATAACAATAAGGCATATCTAGCATGCAAGGTATAAAAGCTAAGACGTTAGGCATCTCCCTTTCTCAGGAAAAAATGTTAGCATTAAAATAAAATAAAAAAATGTATATACATGAGAATAAAAAAATGAAATAATTAGAGCACATTAAGGTTATTGATCTCTATATATAAGTTATATCCACCATAATAGTCCACAACAAGAGCATATAGACATATTGTGAAAGAAATGAAGTACTTATTGCAGTTCCCATGCTGTTCATGTTTCTGTTTCGTTACACCAAAGAAAGAGAAGCATAAGGAGAAGAAGGAAGCCAAGAGACCTTAACAAAGGGAAAATCTTCAGCCCCTATGCTCCTCATCATGAGTCATGATCAGGAACATTTGGTGCTATCCATTTAGAAGTTCTTAGAATTTATTCTGACATTTTCTGTCTATCTTAATCCTTATATTTCAATGTATACAGTGTTGTCCTATCCTATGTAATGCTTGTCCAGAGAGAGTTATTACTTTGTAAGATTTATTGTTTAATGTTCATTTTTCTTTGGCTGGGATGTTCTCACACTCCACCTATATCACACGACCTGAAATATCATTAACGCTTTATTTGGTAAAAAATAGCAGATGACGGAGAAGTTTAATAGCGGATGAATTTATTGCGGATTGCAGTAAGCTATTCGACGATTGAAAATTGAAATTACTTATAAAATATATTTTAAATTGTGGATAAATATATTTTTTATCGGATGTCCCTTCAGAGACATCCGATAAAATGACATGAAGATATATTTTTAATTTATATTAGATTTTCAATTAAAGATATTGAGAATAAAAAATGAAAGAAATATAGTATGTTATAAACTCAAATACTACTTAAAATGAAATATAAAGAAAATGATATAAACTCGTGAAAAAATGCTATAAACTTGTGAGAGAAAACTATTACCAAACACTTCTATTTTGATCATATGAACTTATATGTTGTAAGTAATTTGCAATAAGCTAGCATCTTGGCCTTGCCAAACAGATTCCAAGAGCAATCAACAAAATATAATACCCTCAAAAAACCCTTATAATAATAATAAAAAACCACGTACATAGCCATAATTACTAACCATGTTGACTTCGGTAAATAGAACAATTTTAACTATAAGATTTTTTTTTGAAGGATTAAGATTTTGAATTCGTGAAGAATTAATATTCAGGTAAGTGTCTTATATGAATCCAAAATCTAAAACATGTTGGTACAAGAGCAATGAAGACATTCAAGTAACACACATAAACTAGTTAAAAAGTTATGAAATAAATATGTTTTGTCCACAATCACCAGCTGCACTAAGCAATCACACAATAATACAATGTTTAATATCCATTGATTTTTTTGTTCTCATGCCCATTTTATTTTCTTAAACTTTTCCACTAGCAAAACAACAGTGCCATCTTTTTTACCAGGTTGTCCTAAGAAATTACTTTTTGATATATAAAACACTCAAGTATATAAATCCAACCATGGCAAGTATATACTTGTTTTGTTTCCCACTAGTAATCACGTACCAAATTCCGAGAATGAGGATTTCCTCGCTTAATTTCAACTCTAAATAATTTACATGCATATCCTAGAACAGTGGCTGAATGAAGGATAATTCATCCACTTTCTTTAAAAATTAGAGCTCTTCAATTCATTTAGTAAATGGCTGAGACATTTGTATACATATGTTACACATTTATACTGCTTGGTACTTTGCGAAAATGGCTGTACAACAAGGTGTACGATTATGGAATGGTTTGCGGCACAAGTTTCAGACTAAGAGTTATAATTTCCTGTGAATGTAGGCCCTCTGAGGTTAGGATCTCGCTGGAGACGCCATTCCTTCTCTTTCAGACACTCTAGCAGAGACTGCGGCTCGTTTCTCAGTTCTGTCACAGCACCGCACACAAAAGGGACCGGTCTTTGACAGTTGTTGTAGAGACTAGCTTTGTGTTCACCTGCTCTGAGAAAGCCCGGCTGCAATGGTGGGGGACCTGGGGACTCAATATACGTGTACTGGTTATTATATGACAAAGGATTGCCCCATCTGTCAAATTGATCAAACCTGTAAGGATTATCATGATTTTGAGGAGCAGGAGTATTCATATAAGTAGGCTGCATGTAATTGTTGGCTTTCTCAGGTTTGTGGTTCTCTCTGTACCAACGCAGCCATTCCGAAGAAGACATTCGTCCGGATGGAGGGTATCCGTTGACAAAAACTGGATATCTAGGATCATATCCAGGTGGACCATAAGTAGAACTCCAATCTGAGTAACCACTTATCGGTGATGAAGTTTCTGGAAATCTCGGAGCTAGTAAACTAGGTTGTGCTTGTGCATCAGTAAACCAGGCAGCATTATCAGGTAGTAAGGGAGCAGAAGGTACTGGAAGAGAATATGTGGCAGAAGAGGCATTGAAGTTTGAAGATTCACTCGCTGAACCAATGACTGAATTTTCATTTTTGTTGATGGATAGCCCTGCCAAAGATGAAGAAGCTATTTCTTGAATAGGCGGCAACCTATGCTCAATAGGACCCTTTGTCCCATTTCTTCTATTGTTGCTCAAACTTCCTTCTTCGAGGACCCAAGCATTGAGTGAGGGTGGGCCAGCAGCGATTGGAGCTTCTGAGCCTCCCTCGCTCAGTGCATTTGATTCCTTCGTTGAAAGTTCTTGCTGTTTGAATGCTTTGTCACTCCCGAATTTCGAACTGCTTCCATGGTATTCCCACGGATCAGTTTGAGTTTGAGCTGGGTTTTGTGCCATGAGAAGAGACGTAGCACGTCGCAAACAATCATCAGATGGTAAGCCTTGGTCTATACGGTCTTTTTGTGATATCTGCTCATCAGCTGAGTTAGATGGGGACAATGGCGCTGAATTATACCTTGTAAGAGGCCTGAAGAGAATAACTTCTTCTTCTTCCACCACAGAAGGTTTTGCATTGATGATAGCGCTACTTGGATTGTCCTCGGTCATCCTTTTGCATTGTTCTTCGGTGTCTTTGTTAGTTTGCTGATTAATCTCTTCCCTTCTTGTACTGAACTCCACATGTTCTGCTTTTTTCTTGCCTTGACATTCATTTGATCCAGCCACACAAAATCTTCTTCCTATTCCATCATATGTAATCCACTTTTGTAATGTATTTGATCTACTGGCAATCTTCATTGCTGCCTGTTTTATGCGTTCAGCTCGCAACTCCATTCCACTTGCGAAATTTTCTCTGTGTTCCCAATTACTACAGAAGTCCAATGAAAAATGTGCACTAGCTATAGGTACAAAACCCCGCAACTCAAAATCCTCCCACAATGGAGTGCTATCAAGAAGTTTTTTTGTCTCCTTTCTATTGTCGTTTAGTTTATTTAGAAGCTCAACAAACACATCAAAAAAGTAAGAAATGGCTCTTCCACACTTTTGATCAGAGGAACATACTTCAATTGCATCAAGCATACTTGAACACCACTCCACAAAAACAAGCACAGAAGGTAATAAGGGGCAATGATTCAAAGACTTAGCCTCAAGACATCTTTCAACGAAACGCCCCATGATCCCAAACGCAGCAGCTAATCCCATCTGCGTCAACTGCGTAGCATTTTTGTCTTCTGAATCTTCCTTTTCAAGCTTATCCATTAGATTCTTTAGGGAAAATATTAGAATGCAAACTGCTTGTATGGCTCGAAAAGGACCTCTTCTGGCTAAATCCATTTGACTATAGGAGTCCAACATGGCATTTAGTTCTATATCTTCTAGCTTCAACATTTTATCCAACTCTCCAATTGTAGATGCCAATGCAATAGTGAATTCCTCAAAACTGATTCAGAGATCAGAATGCGTATATTAGAATTCAGATATACAAAGCACATATGAATCTTCATTATATGAAAAATTCCCGTGTCAAACAAATTGGTGTAATTAGAACCTCGGCATTCCTTTTGGGACAAGGTGTAAAAATTTATGCTCACAGCATAATTACAATCATGATGAAGTATAAAAATTAACTGCTGTATAAATTGTTGTTAACTGTCAATTAAATACATGCTGAAGAGATGAAAATCAAGGACATGTAAACACGAATGTCTTAATTTGACTACAAGAGGAAAATTCAAACAGTAAAAAGGCAAATCAAAGTTCCGAGAAAATTCTAGAACAAAATGAAATAAATTCAAGATATACCTTGATGTTATAAAGAGGAAACTTATCATTCTGACCATAAGAGACCATAACTTTGTGTCAGTGAAATGATTACTTTCGCTTTCAACTTTAGTGTAGTTTGTGCAATCATCTCTCAGTTGTGCCTTCTTCTCTTCACTGATTCTTCCAGAAGGTTTAGAGAAATCAAAGCAGACTTCGCCAGAAACATATTGCAGAGAAGATGACCTATTCTGCAGGATCAGCGGCACATGAGAAGTTTGCAATAAAATAAGCTCAGTAACAATCAACATAGGAATAAAATAAAATAAAATATAGTTTATTAAAGAACCTTGAGATTATCATCAAATTACCTTTTCAAACAACAAGATAAGATTGTTCCAGGCATCCGGAAAAGGTTCTTTAACTGCTAAACTTCTTACACAGTGGTATAGAGCAAGGAATTCGTCACCGATATATGTCGCCAATACAGCCAACTGCAAATGGATAAGGATGCTGTCACATGAAGAAGAAAAAAATACGTAGACGATAAAAGTATACCTTGTGAAACAGATAAGAAACATTTACCTGATTTTGAGGATTACCACTATTAGGCCAAATTCTTGTTGCTTCCAAGTAATGGGTGGCAGCAACTGACCAATTATGATTTTGAGTATCAGGATTTTCACATTGTTCTTTATACCTGGCAAGATCGCCCATACAAACTAAGCACCGATGACATAAATATTTGCATTTCATCTTGATTTCTGGTTCAGCAGAGGTAAATATCCAACCCTTTTTATTCAACAATGCCTCTTCTGAAACTCCAGAGTTTTTTCTTAGTTTTACAATTAGATTTTGGTAAAACTCAGAAGCTTCGGACAAAAATAACTTAAATAGCTTAAAAGGATCATTATTTCTTCTCTGCTCAACACCGGTTTGTGATATTCCTGATTTGTTGCTCTCCACATCGCCCGAGTTCCTCTTTACTATTTTGCGAAATTCGTCAATATGCTTATAATGGAGCTTCCACAAAGAATATTCAACATCCTGAAGTTCTGCATATGTATAATTGTTCAACAAAACTCTTTCGTAACTAACACGGATCTTGCGGTACAAGTATTGAGCATCTGAGTGAAGAATGCCTATAGAATGGATCAATACCCACAATTGCTTTTCAGAATTGCCAATCTGAACATTCAATAAAGTTTAAAGTTAATGATATCAAATCTAAATACTTTTCAAAACCTAAGCATTATAAGGAATGCCAGTATCACAAAGTCACCTCTAAGAGTACTTCTTTACTACGAATTCCAGGAGAAAGGGATAGGTTGCTTGCCATGACCAAAATTGAAGTGCTTCCTTCAAATGAAATGCATCTGATAGGAACAAACCAGACCTATTAGTAAAATTCAAAAATATGATAATGAACTTAATATTCAATTTCAACAAGGTCAAATCTTGCTATAAAGAAAACCAGTATTACACGAACAATATTTAATTAGTAGATTGACATGAGTTTAAAAAGAATAAAACACAATTAAGCACGTCGATAGCTTGAGTACCTAAAACATTCATGGAAAACATGCATCCTTAATAACCAACTTTAAGCAAAGAATAATGACCTTATTTTATTTTAATTTGGTATGATAAAATTTACATTAGGAGAACCATCAACCTCATTGAGGATATTTATAATAGAATTTACGTATAACCTACCAACTGTATATTCCAAACTTCAACCGAAGTTTACAGCGACTCGGTGAGCGTGAGAAGAAGGTTCAACCATATGTTACAACCACAATTGGTTAATAATGACCTTGTTTAAGCAATCAACTGACCATCATCATCATCTTCTTTGTGGATGAAATAATTCAGGACAGGATATAACTATATTTGAGAATTGAGACAGCTTAAGAGAAAAGTGAAAAACATAAACAACAAAGAAGGTTTGGTTCTGCAAGTTACTAACCACACTCATAACAGAATTGAATTGACAAAGTTAAACTGCAAATAAAACAAATACCTACTTAAACAAATAAAGACAGAGAGCATAAGCCAAATAAAAAACAATAATAAAAAGATTCAGTTAACTGTATTCAGAAAGTAAAGTACAATAATTCAGGTAAAAGATTACCTAATGAAATACAAGAATAATTGAGGAAAGAATTCCAAGTCCAGCTAGATAACCATAAAGCTGGTATAAGGTAGGATAGAAGCGGGGAAGAGAAGAAGCAAGAAGAATTGGACCACCAACAGTGATACAGATGTGAAACAGACAAAGTTAAAGGTAGGATTGTGGATTTATGATGATGAGGCTGAACCTGAATACAAGACAAACTACTTCTTAGCCCCTTTTTTTAGGCTTTTCATTATCAAATATTTTCTGCTACTGGTCAATAAAAATATAATAATAGGAATTAAATAAATAAATAAATAAAGTCTTTATCATCACATATTTCTTAACTAAACTTTTTTGTATTTTTAGTCTTGAATATCACAATTGAGCAATTTTTATTTTTATGATTCATTAGTGCCAATTTAGTCCATTTTTTACTTCATTTAACTGCTAAAACTATGATTAGTTCAATCGGTATGAACATTGTGTTGCAACATTTTCTCATCCATGTTTTAAGATCAACACAAGTAGAATACAAGTCAAACAATGCACCTAGAGAAATCACGAGCCAATAAGATATTACTTAACCAAAACCTTAATCATAACGATTAAACTAATTTTTGTTACACTAGTTCAATGGTTAAGGAGAAAGGTAGGTCTACACAGTCCTTAAACTCATTAAATTAAGGATCATTTCTTTAGAGTTGTGTATACTCGAGTTGATAGAAGGTGGTCTTAGAAATGACCAATTCAATCAAATATCCGAAATTCACTTACATCAATATGTATGGTTTTCTATTTATCTACATCAACATGTCATTTAGACTTCACTTAACACCATCTCAGATTTAGGATGATTATATAAGCTACTAACGTTAAAAATTGTACAACTAGTGAAACTTGATTGTAACAAAAAAAAAATATTCAAAATCAATTTGCAAAATTAGGATTTAGAGGGCCAAAATTGCATAGTCTTAATACTTCAAACCAAAGTTAAAATTAAAACCCTAAAATAGAACACATGTAAACCAAGACAGTGACTCTTATTTGCCTTGGGACTTATCTCGTGCTTCATGGTACATCGTGATAAACAGTGCAAGGTCAAAAATGTTAAAAAATAAAGCACATTAAGTTGAACTTTTTTTTTTACTAAAATCCCATTTTGTTCTCTATTATGATATGATGAGACAAAATTCATATAGAGCCTAATTTATTCTACATATACAAATTTCAAAGACTAATTTGAACAAGAGTGAATTAAGATGCGAGCAAACTTGGAGAGACTAATTTAGGTCTTTAATTATTTATTTTAGAACAAGTTGAACTTATTATATAAAAAGAAATCCCATTCTTCCACGTAAAGTTTTTCTAGAAATCAATAACGTTACCCAATCAATTATCTAAAGCTCATAATTAAATCCATAACTTTAAACTAAAAAAAGTCCATATCGTTACAAATGCAAACGCCTGTACCCAAGTGACAAAGAAGGTTCCAACTATGACATCACATTTTATAACTAAAAAATAAAAAGGTTAAAAATTAAAATCTATGGTCCATTAATCCTAGTTACCTTAGATATTACTCACAAACTTTCAAAAGAAGATTTCCTAAACCCCACTCCTTAACTTTAATAAAGCTTAGAATAAAAATACTCTCAAAAAGGTTTTAGTGCTTGGTTTAAAAATAATTTTGATCTCTCTGGTTTGAGCTATATGTAATTTTGGTTTATCTAGTTTTTTTCTAGTAACTTTTGTCCCTTAAAGTTTAAGTCCCTTCATTAATTTTTATTTATTTAAGACTCTTAAATTCTTATCATGTGGAGTATTAAAAAGGATCATAATTTGAATTGATTCAATTATTTTCATGTGGATCATGACAAAGGTCTGACCGTACATGTGTGCAAGGGCAAGTGGCTGCTGAATGGTGTGTGTGGTTGGAAATATCATCTTCAATTTCCGTACTAATAAATAGTATAGTCTTCAACCAAACATGGTTTTGGCTGAGCTGACAATGACTCTAAAAAAACTGGTTTAATGATTATAAATTTGAGCGATAGCCCAACTCTGATAAAATATTGAACTAACCTCATAACAATTTTAAAGGGGTTAAGTCGTGAAAATACCTTAAAATGTTTACTTAGAGTCAAAAATTCTAAACATAATGGATTACAAAAAATAGCATTCAATTTTTGCATGCTAGCAAAAACTGGAGAATTAAATTAAACGTCTTCTTATGAGCAGCTCAGCTGAGAGCTGAGTAATTTTTAGCTGAGATTTTCAACCCCCTACCCTTCTTTCTTTTTCTCAAATTAACGAGTAATTAGTAAATTAAACACATTAGCTACATTTTTTTTTGACACAACACATTAGCTACATTGGTATACAACAATTCATCATTTTTTTAACAATTCATCAATTTTTTAAGTGTTTGTATATTCTTAACAACGAGACCTGGACTCTCAGTCGTCTCTCCTACAACATTCACAGTATGGTAGATTCTTTCAAACTTTGTTTCAAAAATAATTTTTAAATTGATCAGGTTGATAGATTCATTAGATGGAACAATGATAATCACTCTTGTGTCATACTTAATGTCGATGGTAGTTGCTTGGGTACACCCGTGCAAGCTGGTTTTGGTGGAATTATCTGAAATAGTGCAGGACATTATTTATCAGGTTTTTCTGCCTACTTCAATGATTCTTTTGACATCTTGAATGTTGAGCTATATGCTATCTACCAGGGGCTTATTTTGACAAAAAGCTTGAATATAATTGAACTTGTTTGTTATACTGACTCATTGCATTGCATCGACCTCCTCAAGGGCCACCAATGAGATATCATGTTTATGTTGTCTCGATTCAAGATGTTAATGATTTAATTGGGCAAAATAATGTAACTGTCTGTCATACTCATAGCGATGACTGTGCAGACTTCTTTGCCAAACTTGGAGCTAATTCAGATATTGAGCTTCTCTACCATGCATCTGAAGGTGAGAAAAACACAGGGGGGTTGAATTGTGTTTACTTTTTCTTCGTTTTCTCCTACTGAAGTCACTGATCAGAAGCAGATAGAGTTCAGCTTCTGAAGTGATAATCAAAATCTAAATGCAACGGATAAAACAGAGAGAGAGAGAGAGAGAGAGAGAGAGAGAGAGAGAGAGAGAGAGAGAGAGAAGAGAGACACAAAACAATTATACAAGTTCCTTCCACAAGCCGGAAGTAGTCATGTCCCCCTTGCACTTTCAAGGAGAGTTCACTAGAAAATGTAATATCTGATTACAATTGCTCACTGCTACACCTAGCAAGAGACTTCAAATTATTCAAGCACAACTACAAGAGATTTCATATGCTCCTGAACACAATCAAGAGACTTCCAATGCTCAAGCACAACTGCAAGAGACTTCTATTGCTCAAGCACACAAGCAAGAGACTTCTATTCAAACAGAATTACAAGGAAATTTGTTTGAGGTTGAACACTTGATATACAATCAGTGGTGTTCACTATACAAACCAGATACAAACTCTTATGACTCTAGAATTTCTAAGATATGAACTTTGATAAGAAATTTTAAGTGAACTTTTGATGCAGAACAATTTCAACAAAGGTTTGACTCTTTAAAATTGTTGTTGAGTCTTGTATATGTGTGTGTCTGCATATCCAACCAGTAGGTCTTCACTCCTTTATATAGAGGTGTGAAAGATACGTTGAAAATTGCCAGCACATCAAAAAGAGTCGTTTGAAGCTTGATCAAAATCACCAATGATCTTTTGCTTGATATGGTTATTGTCCTATGAAGGATCAATTTCAAATTCATTCCAAGTCTGAAGAGACACTGGTGCAGGCATAGCTGTTTTTCTTGTCTTGTTGCAGGGACAAAACAGAGTAGTGGAGATAGTGGTTGTACACTTCGTACAATTGTCCTTTGCCAACTCTCTCTAACGTAAAAGGATCCAATGCCTTCAAATCCATTTGAATTAGCCGTTGCTTTGTTCTTTTAGTCTTCTGCAATGCTAGACGAGATTAAATCATCTGAACAGCCTTTTGAAGCTTTAATTCTCTCAGCTTCTGATGATCTTCAGCTCTTGATGAAAACTGCTTCTGGTGATCTTGCTTCTGATGAGGTGCTTCTGATGACGTCATCACTTCAGGAGCACTTTGTCTTCAGAACCTCTTTTCTTCAGATGCTTCAAACTTCCTTCTTGTTGATTCCATTGCTCTCATTTGTTCTTTCAGACCCTATGCTTTAAAAATAGACACTACATTTTTGTCTTTGGTCCTGCACACTTGAACAAATATTAGCATATCCAATTGACAATTTTTAATACCTTGTTATCATCAAAACTCAAAGGGTAATGTTAAACACATTTTATTCCAACAGTCTCCCCTCCAGATGATCTCTCACATCTTCTTAGGATGGACGCAGTTAGTAGTTTCTTCCTTTTTTCCTAGTCGTTTTCTTCTTTCTCTTTTTGTTGTTTTTTCCTTTGTGCTTTTGCCTTGTAACCAAAAAAAAAACTACTTCGTAAGTCTAGAGTGCAGAGACTCAATAAATTGCATGATATTATGTTTATCCAAAAGTAGAGAAAATACCGTTAATATAGTTGAAAAATAATTAAAATTAGTTTAAGATCATTTAAGATTGTTAAAAGTTAGTTGTGATCGACCGTTGGTTAGCTATATTAGTTACTTTAAAATCACAATAAAGAGACATGTTAAACAATATCTCATAGGTATTTGTTAACATTTTCCTTACAAAGTCAAACTTTTTATAATTTTCTTTTATTGTTGGACTTACATCATATTTCTCAACAAATACTAAAACGAATATCAGAAAAATTATTAGCATTTCACTTACGCAACTACTGATCAAATTTTCTTTTATGTGAAACCAGTGACATTTTTCACTGCATATAGAAGTCCTAGCAACCAATTAAGATTATTTAACGTAATAATCGAAAAAATAGTGGCAAAAAGCTACAAAGTCACTTCATGGACAATCTTTACATATGATTATATTTGATTCTATATCATTATTACTAACTTATGCGACACTTGCATTATAAATATTCACAAATGTGAGGCGTTTGTGTTAATATGAGTGTGCAAGAAGAATTTTCCATACGCAAAAGCAACCATAAACCACGCTTCTTGTAGTCAATAGATGCTTCTAGACAATGAGGATAATCATGTTAACAAATTGGGGTTAGATAACATTCCAACTTAGAGAAAAGAAATTATATTCCAACTTAATTGCTACTTTGTTTCTGTGACTAAATTATTTATATTCATTCATTCAAATTAGTAAAGTACGTTGAAAACAAACACAAATTCATAACGTTAAAAGCAAAATGATAAATTTGTAAACAAACTCACAACATTTAAGTTAGTAGCATAAAATTGACAAATACCTGCAAATAATATGACAAGGTCAAAGTGAACGAAATACTCACGACTCTAGATCTGCAGTGTTAAAGAACAGTGATTGAATATGTAATTGATTGAAGTTGATCTATCAATATGAACCAAACAAGCACTTCAACAATACCGCGTCAAGACGACAAACAAAATAACACCGCATTGGAAAGACGTAATCACAAAAAAAAAAAAAAAAAACAAAAAAAAAAAAAAACACGAAAGATTAATCTATGTGAAAACCAATTATTTAAATTAGCTAGAAGATGGAAAAAAATATCATGAAGACGAGGGACTTCGGGTCAAAAGGTAACCCAAACAACCCATTCTTCAATGAATGAAGAACTTAGAAAGAAGATTGAAATTCTCTCTAATTACTATGTTCGTTACTTATTATAAAAAAATGATTTTGATACTCAATAATTTAGATATTAATTTTTAGAGGTTTTTCAAACAAAAGAAGAAGAATAGAAGTTATTTTTTTATTTTTCTATCAAATTGAAAATCACTTTTAAAAAAAAAGTAATTATTAAAATAATTTTCTAGAGAAGTTACTCAAAATAGTTTTTCATTATAAGTAATTAGTATAATTTTTTAAAAAAAAATTGTAGCAAGCGGCTCTAAATCATTAGAAGTTACTCAAAACAACTTTTCATTAAAAGTAATTTTTAATATTTTTGTTAAAAGTTTTAGAAGATACTCATGACAACTTCTAAAAACAATATTTCTATAAAAACATTGTTTTTCCATAAAAATAAGTATAGCAAACGGCTCTAAATCCAAATTAATTGGTTTTTAATTTTACAATAATCCAAATTAAGTGCTAGTCGTATTAGTTTGGGAGAGATCGATATAGTCACCAGGTTGGATTTAATTACAAATCATAATCATATATATACATGCACCAAAAATATTGATGGGCATAGACATGCTTGTGGGGGCGGAGGCATATATAGTTGTTGTTTGGAATTTAGAATTTTACTTGTTTTTTTTTATGGTTGGATCAATAAATTATATGATATCATATTTCATTTAATTTATTGATGGTATTTATTGATCCAAGCATATAAACTAGTTTGTGCATTGAACAAGATTTATATTTACAATTGCCTTGATAGTTGATATGATATCCATTTCTTTCATGCCAAATTTCAAAGTCAATTGTCTTCATGAACATGTTACAAAGGTCCCACTTGTCTCGTCTCCATCTAACAACTAGTGCTCATAATAGAGGTAACCAACCATCTCTGCTGAAGATTGAAGCTATCTAGAAATATTGCTGTTATTTCCTAAGTCAAATTGATATGAACCTTTTGACTCTAGGCATAGAAATTTCAATGGGAGATCCAAGAGCCAGAGCAGCCTTCATACTAATTTTTCTCATCATCTTTAATAGTTTTTTTTTTTGACTCAATCTTCTTCAATAGTTTGTAAAGTATTAATTTCTAGAAAATAACTAGTTCGTTGCAGCTGCACTAGCTATAATTTTCTGTCACTTGGTTTCTACCTACCAATTATATCAATTTCATTGAAAATAATGGAAAAATAATTGTATGTCTCTTAAGCTGGATTGAACAATTTTAAAATAATGTTAAAGACTATATTGAGCAACAAGAAACTTTTAAGCATCGCATGTTTAAGTCTCTTAACTATTTGATAAAGGGTCGGATCTCTCATCGATACGTATGAAAATACATACGATGGGTAAATCAATCTTTTGAAAGTTACCTCAAAGAATTAACCCCTCTAATCGAATTCAGTATTATGAGAATGAAAAATTTTAGTATTTTCCAAATCAGAAAGATTGAATATGATAATCTGTTGGTTATGTGCAACCAAATTTGTGAGTTTAATTAATTATTTGTTAGAATGCCTTAAAACAGTTTTCTAATGTGAATGAGTGCGATGTGAAATATTTCTATATCCTTAATTTCGTGGTTTATATTTAATACAAGTGTTTAATTGAGGGTGTACCACCTGGATGAAATTATGATATTTGATTTGGAGTCTACAATTTTGAATATGTCTGAAGAAAATGATGGATTAGCACTATATTCTCACAAGCCACAAGGTTAACCAATTTCACAAGCATGATGTTGTATTATATTGTATGAATTTGGGACACTTTTGGTGACATTTGTAGAAGAAAATGAATTTATAAGTCTGTCCTAGGCAATTGAAAGTTACTGTTATCAACTTATATTAAGCTAAAATATGAGATTCTTATCAACTTATATTAAGCTAGCTACAACCACCTTTCACTTTCAGTGTCAACCTGATTTAGTTTTGCTCAATGGACAATGGATGAAGATACTTTATAATAATTTATATTTTTAGAAGCCTGGATGAGATAACCGGATATAATTTTTTCATTACGGGCCTCCTTTAAATTAATCAATTAGTAACTTGAAAATTAGAAAGAACTAGCTTGTTTAGGCTATCCATTTTCTCAAGCATGATGTAGCCGGAAAGCTAGAACTTGAGTGGATGAATTCTGAAAATGTTCCTTGTTAAATCCATGATATTAAATATAAATTATTATGTTTAAGTAGTCTAGTGGCTGAAGCTTACACAATTTAAATGTGGAGAAGTAGAGAGTTAGGGTTCAAATTACCCCGATCTATACATATATTATGGAAAGTCTCTACCAACCAAAATAAGTTAACGATAAAAGACAAAGTTACACTGCTAAAATAAGTTTAATCATTAATTTATCATTAAAAATGTTTACATCGTTGAACCATCTTTAATTCTTGTTCAAACTCTTACATATTTGTGCACGCAATCCTTGAAATATTGGCATTTTTAACCTACTAGGAATTTAGTAAATGTAATATTGACCAACTTAAGACGTAAATATTTCTCCCTTCATTTCACAATATGTATTGTTTTTAGAGAATAACTTTTTTTCAGTTTACTTGTAACTATTAAATTTCAATGCAATGTTAATTTTTTTTTGAAGGAATGCAATATTAATTATTGATTTGTCAATAATACCATTTCATATTTATTGTAGAGAGATAAATAATAAAATAAAATAATAATAAAGAGTGTTATAGAAAAAACACATAATTTTATCAAAAATAACAAAATATATTTTCCTTAAAAAAAACAAATTTTATTTGATTTTTTTGTATGTATAAATTCTTCAAATGCTACAAGTATTATAAAATAGATGGAGTAATGATTTGTTCGAGAGTTAAAACATCATTGACCCAGTTTTGCCTTAAATATGAGTGTTAAATGGGTTAGACACATATTCTACCACTTGCATGCACAATGATATTTTTTATGGGCCGGATTGAAATTTCACTATACTGATTTTGATTTTGTGTCCAAATGAAAGAGCTACCTTGTCGTCAAAGACGACTTTTTGACTCATTTTGCTAAAATAAAATAGAAGGCTTAAATGCTCTTTTGATCCCTTAAGTATTTAATTGGTATCGTTTTGATCCCTTAACTAAAAAAAAGATTGTTTGAGTACTTTAAGTTTTTTTCTGGTCTCGTTTTGGTCCCTTCTGTTAGATTTAATAAAAAACGTTAAGTGTGGACACGTGTCACCTTGTCATTGGCTCTGAGATTTGTTTTTACAAAAAAAATTTTTTTTAATATATATTTTATTTTTTGTAAAAAAAATCCCAGAACCAATGACAAGGTGACACGTGTCACTTTGTCATTGGTTTTAGGAATTTTTTTAAAATAATATATATATTTTAGAAAGAAAAAAAAAGTATTTTTTTGTAAAAAAAAATAAATCTTAGAGCCAATGACAAGGTGACACGTGTTCAGGAGTTTTTTTTTTTTAAACCCTAACGGAAACCTAACAGAAGGTACCAAAACGAGACTAAAAAAAAACTTAAAGGACTCAAACAATCTTTTTTTTAATTAAGGAACCAAAGCGATACCAACTAAATACTTAAAGGACCAAAAGAGCATTTAAGTCAAAAATAATTAGTCACAGCAGTTTTAAAGCATTATGGTATCCTTTCACTGTTTGGTGGAGTGGACGAAAATGAAAACAAGCTAAAATTAGGTACATATATGTGCTAATATAATGCATGATGTATAACGAAATATACATTTCTTCACATTTGGCATTGGTTTCCACCTCTAGTGGAGAATCCTATATGCTGCATGTTGAACTAATGGGCTGCGCAGTGATGATTTTTGAGTGTCAACGACAAAGATTTTGACAAAATGAAGCAAACCTAAGCCAATAAAGAGAAGGGAAAAAAAACAACGAATATTAATTAGGGAAGACAACAAGAGAGACTAATAAAGCAATCTAATTTTTGGATACATGTGACTTAGATTATAGGCATTGGTTGGAGTTTTTCTTTTTCTTTTTCGAATAAGTATTTTAGAGGTTAAAAGCAGACTGTTTCTGTTTTTTGTACCAAAAAAAAAAAAAAACTGTTTCTGTTTATTTTATCCTTTATTGTTTGGTTCTATTGGTGATATTAGAGGTTAAAAGGTTTCGTCAAAAAATAAATTGTAATTAACAAATATATGCTAATGATGTTAGATAAATATATAAGTTTATTTTATTTATTAAGCAACTAAATTTAACTCGCATCACTTAAAGGATAGTTCTTAATAGAAAGAGGAATATAATCGTCCCCATGAGCTTAACTCATTTGGTAAGGGATAATGCACAATTTGTGCAGGGGCCGGGGTTCGAACCCCAGACACCCCACTTATTCATCTTAAAAGGTGAATTTTTCTAGTCACCAGGCTACTTGATAAAAAAAAAAAAAAAAAAAAAAAAAAAAATAAAAATTCTAATAAAAAAAAAAAAAAAAAAAAATCAAAAAAAAAACAAAAAAAAAAAAATTATTTTTTTT
>Ga0228710_1003922_pt1 | contig 23584 bp, 9 predicted proteins | sample MedpolnodulmetaG_FD_177995 | JGI IMG/M metagenome (GOLD analysis project Ga0228710, IMG submission 177995) | Root nodule microbial communities from Medicago polymorpha collected in Santa Monica, California, United States - pink nodules | ecosystem: Host-associated > Plants > Roots > Nodule...
AGAAGAGGAACAAACCTGAAGATTCAGCTGTCGATTACAAGATCTGGAATAGCAACAACAAGGTACGTGAACAGTACAATGAGAACAAAACGTGAACAGTACAGTGAGAACAAGAAATGGAAAAACATGAACTTCACTAATGGGGTTCGATTTTGATGATGGGTTTCAATTTCATGGTTATTGATTTTCATTTCAAGGAAAAATTATGAAAAGGGTAATTTCTTGTTGTGTTTAGGGTTATGTTCTTTTGGTTCAAGTGAAAAGAGGGAAAAAGATGAAAGAGGGTAATATTAAGGTTTCAATTTTTTATGAAAAGATAAAGAAGGATAATTCATTCAAGAGGGAAAGTTATAGACATCATTTTTGATGAAAATATCAAAGGGGGGAAATTTTTTTTCCCACAATCCCGCTTAAACACTTCAATCTTCAATAAGTTTATCAATAAATTAATTAAAGTATATTAATAAAATAAAAATTATACTTTTCTGAGACCAATAATTCGGTGGCTGATTATTATAATTAATTTTTATTTTAAAAATTAAAAAAATAAGAGAGAGGATATATGGTGATGTTTTGGTTGTTGAACAATCGGTTTTTATATCAGTCATAAATAAATTCAGTGACCGATTTAGAGACAATCATTGTTTTGGTTATTTGTTTATAATAATTGGTTGTTTTATCGGTCACTGTTGTGACTAATTTCTTTTGGTGTCTAAATCGGTCTCTAAATGACAGTTTTCTTGTAGTGGTTTGACTTTTGCTTGTTGTGAGATTAGTTTTGTTGTTATAAAATGGAATGTCAAGTTGCAATTGATTTTAGATTTGATTTTGATGGGCATGATTTTTTTTCTAATTTTATTTCCCATTAAAGATTTAAGCTTGAATTATTGTTGAAAATACTAGATTTCTACATGTTTAGGTTGAAATATAAAGTTATTCAAAGTTGAACCCAAATTCCATAAAATTACTGCATAAACCTCTTCAGTGCGTGATTTTTCATAATTAATTGGCTTTGAATTTTTAGATGGGACCAGTTGCTTTATGTTTGTATTTAAGTTGGCTACACTCAGTTAAATTTATGTATTTATCAAATGACATATGAGTACCTGTTTATAGCCTTTACTAATTGTAGTTCTGAAAAAGTGTTGTGCAAACTAGTTGCAGTGCATGATTAATTCTGAATTAATGACTTTGAATTTTGACATGAATCAAATGTACTATGTTTGTATATGAGTTATGTATCCATAATAATAGTTTCATAATTCTCTGGAGTCATACGACTATGTATTCATCATTGTTATTGACTGTTCTGCCAAAAGAAATTTTGATGTGTGAATGTGTAAGTGATGAAGATCCTGAACTATTGATTTTTAGTTTTGATATGAAACCAATTAGATAGTGTTCACATATGAGTTACGTGTTTAAAGTAAAGTGATAGGAATTTAGGTATGTGAATGAATAAGTGTATGTATTTATTTTATGGATGAAATAGTTTAATCTATTGTCATTGAGTCGTATCAGCTGATTATACTACTATATACATATATATATATATACACACACACAAACCTTATATTAGATGTATGATATAGGGTGAGGTTAGGGTTCATCCTTGCAAGGTGGATTCTCCGTCTATATACGATAGGTAGTTGGTAAACGAGTGTAAGTGGGGCACCACTTACAAGACACTATAATTGCCCAGTCTTACCATAAGTGAAGTATGCCTCAACAAGTTGGATACGAAAAGAAAAAAAAGAAAAGAAGTGCCAACAAGATGAGTATATTTAAGTCATTGGGTCCCCTCACACTCAGTGACTTGAATATGTATGTTAGATATGTGTGATCATTTAATTTATGATCGACATGATAAATCAATGTAGGGCAAACCTGGATAACTTTGGACCTCCAGTAAAAAGGCAAATTCTGAGTGTTCAACTATGATTAAGTATATTGTTAGATTTAGCAATATGAATCTTTATGTGAATGAGTTATAAGTCAAATTGGTTATATGTTTAATACGAACAAGTAACCTTAATTATGAGTATTTATTGAGAGGATTTTCCATACTTAGCACACTGGTATGGCTAGAAAGCATTGTTGAACTATTGTATTTTATTCTATGTTACTGAGTTATGCTCACTATGTTTTTGGGGTGATGTTTCCAGGTTTAGAAGTGAACATTGGAGGATTGAGGAGTATTTAGTAGCTCGTCAATGTTATAAGTTGGAGCCGGATCACGTCAGAGTCTAGAACACAGGATGTTATTTTTATATGTTTGTAAAACCGAATTTCACTTGGCTGTAATTTTTTTAAGGAGTTATTTTTTAAGTTGTAAACAAATTTCTAGTCAACCAAAATAATTTGTTCCGCTTTTAGCAATTTTCCCTTAAACCGTCGAAGTTTTATTATGGGTGTTACAATTTCTATCTTCAACATTCTTCTATATCTCTCTTTATAGTTCTTCCTAAATTGATGTCTACGTCTGCATTATTTATATTTTCGTGTTTAATACAAACAATGGCAACCATATGGTGAGGTCGAACCAAACTTTGTGCAAGAACATTACCAAAAACTTTGGTCTATAGTTTACTATTATGGATAGAAAACGCCACAAAATGATTATCAAGTTCAATCTAAGTTACTATCATTCACTTATCATAGAAGGATGAACTGGGTTAAGAGATTTCTTTGTAATCACTGGCAACAAATTTATTTTAATGACATATCTTGGAGACAACTGTTTTGTCATTGATGTTCAGCCACAAGAATTCCACCCATTGATGTTACCATAATATCACACCTGTCGCTATGTTGGACTAGAGCCTGAACTATTTGAAGTCACACTGACAAAGTTTTATGCTAAGAAGTATAAATTACTAAGTCTGTTTTTATATATCATTTAGTTTTAACATTTTTTATTTCTAATTCAACTTAGACAATCACTAATTTGTTTTCTTGTTTACTCCTATTTTTAGATATTGATGATAAATTTTGCAAACTACATCAGAAATTTTCGATATGACTATATGGACTCTGCTAATGTATGGACCAGAAGGATTTGAAATTGATTGAAAAATCTTGAAGAGGAACAAAGGGATAAGATCATGGATTGAATTTGGAAGGGACTGAAATTTGGTTTGTGCGATGAATAACTTTAAGGAAAGTGATGTTTTGAAGTTTCGATTTGTCAATCAAAATCATTTAAATCTGATGAAAGTTACCAAAATATAATTTGTTGATGAATTTCGGTCAAGATCTTATGTTATTGTGTGCTACCTAAGTTATGTTTTTTTTTAATTCCTCTATGAAATTAGAATATTAAGAAGGAAATGTTAGAAGTTAGATCTTCTCTATTCCAAATTATGTAATGAAGCTTATGTCAAAACAACTTTATCTATTGTGTCTGCTATTATGAAGCTATTGTCTATTACTCATATATTATGTTAACATATGCATATGATATTCTTGCAGTTTATTGAACACTTTAATTTTAATACCTTGAATCAAATATTAATTTTTTCAAAATGGGCGATAATATAACTATGCAAATTTTTTGTTTGCATAATTAAGGAATTATTTCTTGCAGTTAGATATTCTGAAATTATTTTTAAAGTAACCATTATTAATCAATTACCATAATTAAGGAATGACCTTATTTATTAATTAAATTTTTTGTTTGCATACCAAATCATATCAACAAGACAATGTCTTCTACAAGATTCTCCATTTGTATTGATAGGTTGGTGAATCTTGCATCAGGTCAAAACACCGATTATATTTTATCTTTGAATGTGTAATAAGTAGTCATTATACAGTTAAATGTATAACAAATTTATATACATATATCTGATTGTACACACTCTTAGTTAAAATAGTCTTTTATAGCAAAAAAATTAGTCTACAATTGAATATAAGTGCCTATCAAAATTATGTGTTCTTCCCATAAATTTTGTATAATCTCGTTTTTAATCATACAACGTTAATTTATAACAAAAAGTATTTAACCGAATATTACACAAAACTAAAAGGTCAGTATGCTTCCCAATTTTTTTTTCCCACTAAAATTACATCTCCCATTACTTTTTTCAATCATTTTAAAAAACAAATTTATTAGTTTACTATTTCATAAAAACATATTTTTTCAAAAACAATATTAACAAAATTTAAATTTTGATAATTACTTCTATCAAAATCAATTGAAACAACCCATACACTTATGATCATAAATTTGTAGAATTTTTTATGTTGTGAAAAGCAATCACACGCCACTTGAAATATATGGAGTATTTTTACAAAAGCTTCAAGTTCATTCTACTAAGTAAACTATAATTATTTAGTTTGATTTCAAATGGCTACTCATGGGAATCTCTTCAATGTTTTAAGTCCAAACGTAATCTAACATACACTTGCTATAGTCATGTCAAAAGACATAGACAAGATAGGTGTGCTTCAACTAGATATTATTATGTCATAGATATGTTGATTGATACTACGTAGAGAAGAACACCTAATAATTATAATATGTTTTGTCTTCCAATGCATATTATTAATCTTTTATGGTAATAATCATGTAATTTGAAAGTAGATAATAGTCAATTTGGTCTTAATGTATAATTAGTAGGCACAATTTACTCTAAATGTATAAAATTCTAAAAATATTAGAAATATGCAGAAAAATTTACCCACTGTTATAATTAAAAATTCGATCACTTTTTTTATACATGCTTTTACTTTTTTCTTTTCTTTCAAGGATGTATAAAAGATATTCTCAATCTATAATTTTTTTTCCTTCATAACTGTTTATTACATGATCTTTGATCCAAACAATTTATTACATGTAAATTACAAAATTAACTATATTTTTATGGATCAATAGCATTTGTAATGCTAATTAATATAACTAAACTTAATAAAAGAGGAAAAAAACCAACGTATGTAAGGGATGATGCATATCTATTTGTTTGTAGAATTCTAATGTTTCAACCTAACACATCCTGACTTATAGATAATACTTACTAAAAGGTACTTAATATCTAATTTCTAGATGCACATTCATACATCACTTCGATTGCACTTACAACTTTCCAATCTTCAAGTTTTTTTCATCCATCTATTTTAAATATAATTCATTCTAAAATCATTGAAACTCTTATCTATATAAGCCAACACACTAAAAAGACATAGAACATTAGCCATTACCAATTCAACATATACATTTATTCCAACTCTTTAAACCTTTCTTAACAAACACAACACAATGAATCACCCCATGGTTAGAAGACAAAAATATAGCCTAAAATCTGTCATATTAGATGTTTTTCGATTATGCCATGTTCCAAATGAGATAGTTTTATTGCACAATCTCATTTGAATTTTTTTATTCAACGTTGCATGGGCTTTTTGTGTTATATCCCAACAAACATATAATTACACATTCACTAATATCTTCTTATTAATTTTATTACCTTATGTACTAAATCATTCAACTTACATTCTCATTTTCTTTCTCATATAGGACTATGGAGAACTATGTCCTCATTTTTTAATGAGATGTCAATTCAAATTGGCAAAGAAGTTAAGGTTCTTCCATGAAAGTGGAAGAGTTCATATAATATCTTTCAGTCAATACAACACTCTCACTCTACTAACCAAAAGATGGAGTAAATTGAGAGATGTCTACAAATTCACAGAACATCAATATTTGTTCATATAATACTTCGGTCGTAACATTTTTCAATTTCATATTTATCTCGCATTTAGATCTCCAAAAGACATTCTGATGTTCCATAGTAGAAGCATCGATGATCAAAGTGCACCATATTTTGATATCAAACTCTCAGGATTTCAAATCACAATGAATGATCAGGTTAAGTTTTATAGTTCACTACTCTTATTACTTATATTCATTATTCTCAAATAATTTAACCTTTGCCTTTTAATTTTAAAACAGGGACTTGAAAACATGCAAGGAGGTTACATAGGAATGATATATTTTAAGGAACTTATTTTGATGGGACATAATGCTAAGACAAGAAGATGCTTAATTGAAAGAAAAACAAATCCTTCATACAAGATCAAAATCACAAGTAGAAAGAAAGAATTTCTTGAAGATAATTAATTCGAAATTCATGATGAAATAAGATTCAAAATTTCATTCTTTCCAAATAATTGCATCGTACATGTTTTTAAGACAATAATTTTTTTTTAAGTAATCTTTATGTACTCAGTAATGATCATTTTATCTTTTGAATGCAATTTTCAATCGTTAATGCTTTCCTTTGAAAATTAATATCTTCCTTAGTCATAGAGTTATGTTACAATGCCTTCAAAACAATGAATGATTCCTCCATATTGACCTATATAATTTCATCAAACAAACAATAACAAAATTCATTCATCTAAGATTCATATTTTTAGAGTAAAACTATTCTAAAAATTTCATTTCAATTTTATTTTATAGGTTAAACACATATGTTGTTGTTTGCATATTTGGATTGCAACAAAATCATATGCAGTGGATAATCTTATTCCTACTTTGATTCATATTTTGGTTGAACAATTCCATGGATTGTACAATAGAAGTGATAGACATGCCAATGCATTATCTGGTATGCCACATTATCTAACACCTATATTCCTACTTTGATTCCCTTATCAATCTAAATCACTTACCAAGACATTTATGTTAGCTTTACTACATACCAAACCACATGCAAGCTCAGTTATTCTGCCATATCTCACTAAATCTTTATAAAATATTTTCACAGGAGCTTAATCAACATATTAATCATTACAAACACACAATCAATATTTTATTATATCATAACTTAAAACATTCCATACAAAGTTATAACCTAAACTTCTATATAAACTCATTCATATGCTTCAATGAGAAACCAATTATTATCTAAACACTGAAATATTCAAAATATCATGACTGGATACCGTGCAGTGCTGAAGAGAAAGGTCTTGGGCGGTTTTTTAACTGTGCATCTACCAGACCGGGTATCAAAATCTTACATCAAAAATTGTTTTATCGAAATATCTTAGAATGAGATAATGTTTTGTAGATCTTACTTAACATTCACTCTTTATGGTTAACTTCATGTGGAACTTATTATACTCATGTTGTGCATGCAATATGTCACAACTTTGGTTATGAAATATATGCTTAGGTTTTTTCAAAAACAAGCATATAACTTACCAAACTACTACACTAAATGATGATGCAAAGTTGAATCATAGATGACTTAATCAAAATTTGTTACAATGAAATAATGTTTCTTACCATTTACTTAACATTCAAGCTTTTTAACTAACTTAATTTGAAAGACAATATATTCATGTTGTGTGTCCAATGTATAATAGGAGTTTGGTGAAATTTACCCTAAGTTCATTAAAGAATTTGATGATTAGGGTCATGTGTGGAATTTGATTGATGCTAATGGAAATAATCATCATGTTACCTTCAATAAATCTTTGACTCTTCCACTTTTGACTAAAGACTGGACCAAACTTAGAGATTTTTACCATTTTGAAGGCAAGCAACAGATTCTGATGACCTATATTGGTCAAAGTCGATTCATCCTCACTATTGGAAAGAAAATTGAGGACAATGGTGACATACCTTTGTTCAATAGTTGTAGCACCAATCGTCTGAATAAGAAGACATATTTTTTTTTTTACATTACTTTGACTAATTTTTAGATGGCTATCAAATCAAAATTGGTTAAGTATCATTCTAATCACTTTCATTTTTTTTCCAATACATTTTAAAAGTCATATCAGTCTGATTTAAGTATTTGTAACATTACTTAAATTGATGAGTTCATATTAATACAAGGTCTTCCTCCAGATTTCAATGACTTCTTATGGAATGATGATTTTGATCATTTGTATCTATCCAATGGGAATGGAAGCATGTTGAGGACTAAAATTGAATGCATAAGCTCTGAATCACTAAATACTAAGCTTAAAAGAGGTTGGGAGGAATTTTGTACCAACAACGGGTTTAAAGTTGGAGACAGTCTTCGTTTCAAGTTCTTTGATGGAAAAATGAGTAATTTTGTTCACGTGTTTAAAACCAATCCTTATGTTTCTTTTATATAATTTAATGTGTTGATGCTAATTCGTTGCTAACCTTTAATATCAGTTCTTTATCTCAATTTTCAGTCGACTTTTGTTATGTTTGAATCAAGTGATGTACTCCACAATCTACTAAATTTATGAATAAAATTTGCCTTTCATAATATAATTACAGACAATTACAGACAATCTCATAATATAAGCCTCAAATAAATATAATTCTCAAACTTTGGAAGAGGATCCATCACATTTCAATTAATATTAATCATTATTGCTAAAGTGTATTGAAGATCATTTTAATGAATTATAATTAACAGAACAACGATCATCATTGTATTCCTCACATCATTTTCTGGTAATAAAATTAATATAGCAAATGACAATCATTTCACATCAATTATACTTACAATTGGCAACATAATTCAATTATATGCTTAAAAGTAATCATTCAGGTGTTTCGATTTTTTTGAAGAATAACATAAACCTTTGATGAAGAAAATTACTTTTGCAATGTTTATCGGTTAATATAGTTACAAGATAGATCCTTTATGTCGATGACTTATCAACATGTGTATTAATTGGTAAGTCTGGCTTATTTCCAAAGCATATATTGAACTATGTGGCTATCAAATAAAATTATGATATATACATTTTCCTAATATTAATTTGTTTGTAATGAAATAAGCTTTGGTAAAGAAAATAATTTAGAAATGTGATTTATGCCATCAATACTAACTAATTAAATCATAAACAATGTTAAAAAAAACATGCACCAACGGTGCAACCCATGCGTCCGCACAGGTACAACACTAGTTGATATAGAAAGAGTAGTTTATACTTCGGTTGCCACATATTTTGGGTTCATAAGCTTCAAATTTTGGATCTATAGAGCAAAAGGCAGTTGTTTTGAGAAAATATAGGAGGGTGACATATGAATAAATTCGGGGAGACGAATAACCCAAAATGCAACTTGAATCAGAGATTTCACTGTTCGACAAATCATATCTTCCACCCTTCCACAGTCATCTCTGCCAGAGCTTCATTGCTGCAATTTCTGATGCTTTCCGCATCTTCCTCATTGATTTTCTTTACTTCGTCAAGCAATCTACCTTTCTTCTGAGCAACCTTAAGAAGTGTTTAGCTATGAGTTTGGTTTTGAAGAACCCTACAAGAGAAAAAAAAAAAGTCCCCAAATTAATTCTTCAACCCTTTGCTTTTAAATCATAATCAAGAAATTCTAAACAAAGACATTATGCAAAAATTTAGATCTTGGTTTGGTTAATGGCTGGATGCAAAAATTGTATTTTAATTATTTTTAAAATAAGGAACTTAAAATAAAAATAAGTTATACCATTTTTTAATTTATTTTATATTTATTTAATTCCTATTAAATACCACGTGAAATAGTCTTACAAAGTCAACAAGTGACACATAGATAAAATAGTGTCAAATAAGCAAGAATGTGGGTCCAGTGACTTTTTTAAAAATCAATTTTTTTTGCAAGGACGTATTTCAAAAGTTTTATTTTTGCAGGGACCAAAACCCAAACTCGCCATATTTGCAGGGACCATTAACATATTTTACCCTAAATATTATTATTAGTTTTTGGATAAATTTCATTTTTCAGAACATTTTAATTTTGTTTTAGGGTTAAATATGTTTTCGGTCCCCATAAAATTAAGAGTTTCTAATTTTAGTCCTTACTTAATTTTAATAGTTTTTTAGTCCCTATAAAAAAACTTTTGCACTCAGTTTTAGTCCCTAGTAAATTCAAATTTGTTTAATAATGCTTAAACTCTTAAGTTTTTGAACAATTTTTTGAAGATGTGTTAAGAATGTTACTAAAAGTTTATGCACAAAAAGTTATCTCAAAATTTGATTTCTACATCCAAATTTTTGTTACTTTGATCTTAAACTTTTTTCATTTAAAAAATTCATATTTAATTCATTTCATATTAAAAAATTCAGAATTTTAGTAAATGAACATTTCGTAATGTTCTAAACTTATCTAAAAAAAGTCATTCAAAAATTTAAAAGTTAAAGGATAATTAAATAAAGTTTATTTTAGTAGGACTAAAACTACATGTAAATATTTTTTGTAGATACTAGAAAACTATTAAAATTAAGTAATGATTAAACTTAAAAGTTTTTAATTTTATTGAGACCAAAAATATATTTAGCCCATTTTTATCGGAAGATTAGTCACTTTAGTTCTTGAATAGGAAAATAGTCGTCACTTTAGTCTCTGAATACAGATAAATTGCAAAATAGTCCATGAATGTAGACTCTGTTAGTCAATTTAGTCTCTGAGTGCAGACTCTGTTAGTCAGTTTAGTCTCTGAATATAGACTCTGTTAGTCACTTTAGTTCGTGAAATTGACCAACAGTCACTTTAGTCTCTGAAATTGACCAACAGAGTCTACATCCAGAGACTGCTTTGCAATTTCTCTATATTCAGGGACTAAATAATTATTCCTTTCTCATTCAGGATTACGGTGGTGACTAATTCCCCCATTTTTATCATAACCATTTATTATAACTTTTTTTTCCTAAGAAAAAAATATTATAGTAACTTTTTCATTTCAAAAATCCATTTTCTTTTGATATGATATTGCATTGCATATGACATTTTTCTGGGAACAACAAAAGCAAAGAGAATTTCTCACTAGCCACCACTCACTGAACCCCTCTCTGTATCAACAACGAAAAAGAGAAGAAAATAGAATCGTAACACTGAAAACCAGATTCGAATGGCGTTCGAAATACCAATAGATCAAATAAAGCAATTACAGATCCTTCTTCGCAAAGATGCTAATCTCTCATGGTACAATCCACAAAATGACCAAAATCTCCCTCTCCCAAAACTACCTTCCGTCGCAGAAACCGTCGCCAAACTCGATCCTTCGCCACCTTACCTTCGCTGTAAGAATTGCAATGGCAGACTCCTCCGCGGCGTTCAATCGTTTATCTGTGTCTTTTGTGGTGCAAATCCTCACAAAGATCTTCCTCCTGAAGCTATTAAATTTAAGAACACTGTTGGGTATCGTTGGTTGCTTGAATCTCTTCAACTTGATGGATCGGTATTGTTAATCTGACTATACTTTTTTGATTCGATTTCATTATTTTAAATTGAATGTACTTCCCTTGATGCTGGAAATTTGGAATTTTATGTGTTGTTTTGATATAATGTTCTTCATTTCTCCTTTATTGTGATGCAAAAAGAATGTGGTTTATCAGATTGTGTGTAGTTTGGATGGTATTAAGTTGCGGTCTCGGTTGTATTTATGCTATGAACCTTTATATTGTGGTAAAATGCGATGTGATTGAAATTACGGTTGTGATGATGTTGCCGAGACATCAAAGTCCTTTAGATTGTGGCGCAACTGCAATTTAAAACCATTTTGTACTGTTTATGTTAACTCTGCGAATTGCTTTGCAGGAGATGGTGGCACTGACAGTGGAAGAACATGCATCAAGCAGAACAAGGAGTGAATTAAACGATGAGATTCCTTTATCTGAACTACTGGATTTGGAAATTCGATGGCCTTCTGAGGCAGAGAGAGCACTGTCAAGTAATTCAGATTCGGAAGCGTTTCCGGGTGAAAGTTCGTTGAGTTTGTCTGGTGTTGATCTGGATAGTTTTTTTGATCGGAGAGAATCTGATTTCAGTGTGTCTGAGCAGAATTCGGCTTTTGAAAGAAATGTTGGCGCTGCTTCAGATAACACTTTCCAAGCAAATGAGAATCTTAGTTTGTTTCAGAATTTCCAAGCTTCAGAAGCATCTGGAGGGTCTGTAGAGGATCAGAGTGGGGATTCCTTTTCAGGTTGGGAGGCGAACTTCAAGTCTGCTAGTTCTGGTCCTGTTCACGAAGAGTCCAATTCAGTCGATCATTCTAAAGTTGAATTGGATACGGTATCTAGATATGGGAAAGATTCTGACAGTGTAAAGGAGAACGATGATTTCAATCCTTCAGCGTCCGGTGAAGATGATTGGTTTCAGGGTGATGAATTCCAAACTTCTAACTCAAAGATAGATGGCCAGCCTGGGAAGTCGGAAACGACCACGGATCTTTATCATACGGAAAAAGAAGAAATTGCTACTGGTTCGTCTACTAGGAATTTGGACTGGATGCAGGATGACCAGTGGCAAGAAAGTGAAACCAAGATACCTGATATTGGGGCTACTGATGAAGGAGATGATTCATTTGATGCATGGAATGATTTTACTGGCTCAGCCGGCACCCAAGACCCTTCTGGTATTATTTCCAGCCAAAACATGACTGCCCAGACGGGAAATTTTGAATTTTCTGCAGATCTGAGTGATACAAAAACAGCAGAGGATGCTAATAGTTCTTCTAACAGGGACTTTGACTGGATGGAAAATGATCAACGGCAAGATAATGATAACAGGACAATTGATAATGTTGGTACTGATGAAAGTTCTTATTCATTTGATTCATGGAATGATTTCACTGGCTCAACCACTACACAATATCCTTCACATAGTGTTTCCAATTCAGAGATAGCTGGCCAGACTGGGAAATTTGAAATGACTGAAGATCCTAATGATACAAAAATTGCAGAAAGTGCTGATGGTTCATCTAGTAATTTTGACTGGATGCAAAATGATCCATGGCAGGGGAGCAATAACAAGGAAACTGGTATTACGGCTACTAACGAAGTCACTGATTCATTTGATGCATGGAATGATTTTACTGGTTCAGCCTTTTCACAAAATCCTTCCAGTAGTGTTTCACACTCTGAGATAAAAGACCAGACTGGCATATCTGAAATTACTGCTGATCTTCATGATACCAAAACAGCAGAGGGTGCTAATGCTTCTTCAGTTAAAAGTTTTGACTGGAAGCAAGGTGACCAATGGCAAGTTAGCAATAACAAAACAACCGATAGTGTGACTACTAGCAATAATGCCGACCCATTTGATGTGTGGAGTGGCTTTACTAGCTTGACCACTAAACAAGAAGATCCTTTCAGTAACATTCCTGTACAAACTGTGACTCAAACTCCATCTGAAAAGACCTTTGAAATGGATTTATTTGGATCGTCAAACAACTCACATGATATGGATTTTAGTGGATTTTCACAGAATGATTTTTTAGGACAGTTTGATAATGCACTGAGTACTCCTGCAGCAACCAATGGTCAACCTGCAGCTGCTACTTTAAACAGGTGCCTTGATATTATCGCAGTTGCATTATTTTATTGTAGAAAGATATGCATAATTGAATTCAACCAGGTCTTTTAGTATCAGATCAGATGGACATTAAGTCTATTTACAACATCTTTAGGAGTTTTCAGTTCAATATATCAGTCTTGTATAATTCAATCAATGTAAGGGATGTCTATAGATTTTATAGTAATGTGAGGAAACTGACACATCTATGTAGTAGGTATAAGCCAATTTCATTTGCTGATGGTCCCAACTGCCAATGGTATTTGTTTTAAATAAGGGTTCTATTTTGATGTACAAGTTGAATAGGAATCTGACTGATGACAGAATTCACATTTCGTAGCTTTGCATGTTATGAATCGAAAAGATATTTATTACTCGGAAGTTCTCCATCCTTTAAATGGCGATGCTTAGGTTTTGCATTTTATCATTGATTCTCTGGTTATTTGATGTAGTTTTTGAACATTCCTACTAGCTAGATTTGATCTTGATTGACATTTTATAGTTTCATAAAGAAATTTATGCTATCTTGTTGCATGTTTAGGGTGGCTGATGATGATACCATGAGACAAAACCCTAGAGATGTTTCCACTGCAGAAGTAGGGTCAAAAGATGACGTAGAGATGTTGATGGCACAGATGCATGATCTCTCATTTATGCTTGAGAGCAATCTTTCATTTCCCCCAAAATGAGATATGGAGCTACTTTATTTTCTCAAAATTCATGTTCAGTCATTCTACGTCTTGATATTTAAATTAATTTTCTAATCTGTAACACATGTTCTTCTCCTTTCAAAGTATCTGTTATCTTTAATTGAAAGGCGGGGGGATATGGTTTTCCTTAATGGTTTCAATTCCATTCTTCACTGTTTGTTTTCCTTTTTAGGTAGAATTCTTTAAATTAGATTTTTATTGTAAATCAAGCATGCTGGTGTTGTATTGTTTTATGGTATGCAACTACTGTACATTAGCGGATAGTTTACTTTTGGGAGATGAGTATGACCTTTGGTACCTTATTGGCCAAAGTGGAACAAAAAACGACATCATGGTTACATTTTTTCTATTATGTGTTGCACATATTCATAATTTTTATCCCTCTTCCTTTGAAACTACCTTTTTATTCACTAAAAAATAAAACAAAAAAACTGAAGTAATTTGTTAGAGCAGAAAATAACAAGTTTAAAACATGTCCGTAGTTGAAGAAGTTTGCTGGAAGTATATAAAGGTTAATTTTACAGTTTTCTTTGACTTAATCCTCAGTAGCAAGTAAAATGCATATACCTCGTATCTAGACTTGAGGTTTAACATGAGGTAAGTCATGAAGGGCTTAAAACTTTAAAAGGGGCAATTATTTGTTATCCTTAGTTTTGCTAATGCTACCTATGTTCATGTCTCACAATTCTGGCCATGCAGCATAACATCTACACCTCACCATGATTTTCTCTGAAACATGCTTCTTCTGACTCTTAGCCAAGAAGCTTAATCAGGTAGGTAATGTTATTTGTGTTTTTGAAAACCACTCTCTAAACTTGTTGGTTGCTTTCCCGGATGTTTGTGTCTGTCCTGTTATTTTTGTTTCTTATGTTGGGTTTTGTCTAATGTGCACATTTTGGTTTGACTGTGGGGATGATTTTCTTATTCAGTGACAATATATTTCAATTTTATTTACTGGAATAATTTTGTTTATCTTGAAATAATATAGCTTGGGGAACATTCTTGTTACTTTCCCCTTTTTTCATGGTTTATGAAGTTTCTCTGAATTACTTTTGGGTATATCTTCCCTTTCAATCTGCAACCATTCTTCCATTTCCATTCCATGTGTACGTGGTAGAATGGATACCATTGGAGATCGTACCAAGATCCTAGCACTTTGCTTAATTGACCAAGTAAGTTAAAGTACACTCGACATGTTATAATTTATACAAAAAAAGGACATGATTATATGTTATGATGCATCTATGTGCAGCTGAAAAAAGTGTAGATGTCATGGTGATAGAATTTCTGTACTCTGGAATTCTTTTTTTAGATTATGTACTCAATATACTATATAATTAAGGATGACTATTAGAGCTTAGAAAAATCTAGAGGAAAGCAAACAGTTTTATATAGTTAAACCTGTCAACCTTAAAAGCTATTATTACTGACACATAAGATTACTGCAACCTTGTTTGATTTACTATAATGTTAGAGTAAAAATGAGAAGTATTTACACCGTAGAGAGCTGTTTCTATGTTCCGAGTAATTCAGTGTATCTAGTATAAATTTTCACAGATTACCAAGTCACCGGGATGATTTGGGCTTCTGTCAGCTGTTGGTTGGCGTTTAACATGTCAGCAGAAGTCACAGAAACACTAAGCACAATCTCTTGACTGTTCAAAATATTTCTTAGTTAAGAATCTTGTTTCTGAAATGTTACCAACAGAGTAACACTTCATAGTTGCAAAAACAAAATACTTGTTAGCCTGCAACAACGCATCTCGCTTTCTTTATTACACACAACACAAACCCGTGAACTGTATTGGTCAATCAATGACTAACAAATACACTTTTCAGTGGGATTAGAACTTCCCCTCTAATTTTCAAAATTGGATTCATGACACCTTTTGCTCTGCTACTTCCTACGTTAATATCATCCGGCAGGGTACTTCATATATTCTTTTCAATAGATTCATTCGTTCAAGGGGAGGAGACGACCACATCTTTTCTTATGTTGTGAGGTTGTATCCTTGATTTGGCGCAAAATCTTGGATTGGCCAGGAATGAATTTCATCACTCCCCATAATTTGTTTGTGCACTTTGAGTGTTGGAGTGGGGAGGCATCTTCGAAGCACATAAGGAAAGGTTGTTGGTTGATTTGGCATGCCGTGATTTGCTTGCCTTTTGCACTTCTTGTGCTAGGCTGTTAATGTTATATGCTGTTTCAAAAAAAATAAAATAAATATTCATTCGTTATTGTTCGTCTACTAATTTGCAGAATCAAATAAAGATTGTAATTGTGTATCTTTTCATGATAAAAACATCATAGAAGATGATACAGATGCAGTTACGCTGACTAGAATTTTTTACTGTATTTGACCAGAGTCTTCATTATCTGTTATAGGGTCATTAAAATTGAGGGCAATAATGAGTCATATAGCTGATAAACATTGTTTGTTTCTATTTTTATTATTGTATAATGCCTCCAATTTTTTTAAATGTTACTTTTTCTCCTTTTGTGTATCGATCATAACTTTATCCGGATTCTAGTGGCCCTGTGATTTTGTAGTTGTTTTCTTTTCCAAAAGCACCTTCCCTTGGCATTTTTATGATGTATAACTTCTTTTGTCAAATTGATTTTCACGGATTTATGAAGCTTGTCTAACTTACGATATCCACATTATCCATTTGATCAATTGATGTTGCTTGATCATACCTATTAATGGAGCCATACATTACCCTTTTTCCCCCCAGTGTGTTGAGAAAATGGAGAGGTTCTCAATCTCAATCCTATTGAGACTTTCTTTTTTGACAAGTCCAAGTGAGACATGTTCTCCACTCCGTTCGGCGCCGTACCTTGGCCAACAAATCAAACTTCCCCATTTCTTAATATATTTTACATATTTTAAATTAAACTTCCACGTATTTTCTTTTATCCTTTTCAAACTTCCATTTTCATTTTTCAACACGTAATATAATCACTATATTTCTGCAATCTATGGTATATGTGGGTAAAGACGCAAGCAGCCATATAACATCACCATATTGACATTTGACTCATACAACACAAACAAGATCAACCTCAAGCCTAGGGGTGGGAATGAGCCGGACCGAACTGGGCTTTAGTTAAATAGGTTAGGTCTAGTTGAAAAAATTAAAACCTAAGCCTTGACCTTTTACCTGTCAAAGGCTTTATTTTAAGCCTGTCTTGACCTTTTTAAAAGCCCAACCTGACCTATTAGCCTGTCTAAAAGCCTAGTTTGTGTTACAAATTTTAAATATGTTCATCAATTTTTTTTTCCTTTCAATTTATGCAATGTACTTAATATAGAGATAAACATTATTTAGATACAAATTAAACTAATAATTTGTGTGTAACGTGTGTTATCTTTTAATTTTTGGTGGTTGGTAATTTGTGTGAGTAACTCTTACCTCGTTAGATGAAGTTCATCTAATGTATGAGGGAAATACCAAGAGTTGCGTTGTATCCAAAATACAAAATAAAATAAAAAACCTGAAATAATAATAATTGTGGTATGATAATTTGAAGGATAGTAATTCTTTTTTGATATATATAAATATCAATAATAAATATGAAAAAATGTAATATACTCATGTACGGGCCGACCTGATAAGCTTTTTTTATAAGCCTAAGCCCGACCTAATTAAATTGATAGGCTTTTTAAAAAGCTCAAGCTTGACTCATTTATTAAACGAGTTAGACCGAACCGGGCTTTAAGTAGGCCGAGCCATAGGCCCCTGACGGGCGGCCTGGCCTATTCCCACCACCCAATCCACAATTTATTACTAATGTTTTAATTAATTAAATTTTTGTTTTTAATAAATCAATTTATTACCAAGATAATGAAAATATTTTTTAAATGAAATTATGTAATTAATTATCATTCTAGAAATAGATGATTTAGTCACTTTTTCTTATAAATCATTCTAGAGGGAGGGATTTTATAATTAAACTTAGCAATCTTATTACTTTTCATTTGGTTAACACATCCCGAAACAACCCACTTAATTTCCAGACAGGTTCAACCCCAACATCCTCTTATATCCCCACACCAAACTTAATATATTCCCCCACATCGTATATACAATCATTACCACCATTATCACCAACCATCAAGCACCATTCACCAATACAAATATATACAAAAATCAAATATTTGCACATATTAACATCATCTATATACTCATCAACAAAATAAAAAGGTCATCAAAAAAATATTAGTATCATCTACAACACAGCTAGTAAAATGGAGTATTTCAACAAATCAAAGGCTGTGAAACTACGCAGCCACTTAGGCAAGTACCTAGTAGCAGACGAAGACAACAACAACCTCCGTCAAAGCAGAAATGGAACAAGCAAAAAATCACTATGGTTAATCGAACTGGTCGAAACAAAAACACACCATATACGCCTCAGGAGCAACCACGGCAGTTACCTAACCGCGACGGACACATCATTTCTCCTCGGTATGACCGGAAACAAAGTCGTCCAAGCCGATTACGACGCGGGCTTGAGCTGGAAATATGAATGGGAACCAATAAAAGAAGGGTCCAACGTGAAGTTGAGGAGTTGGTGTGGAAAATATTTGAGAGGTAATGGTGGAACACCACCATGGAGAAATTCTATTACACATGATGATCCTACATCTGCTACACATAATTGGATTCTTTGGGGTGTAGAGTTTGTGGAGTTATCGTTGCCTAATCAGGAGAATGTTGAATTGTTGAATCAAATTAGTTTTGCTTCTATTTCTTCATTTGATTCTCGTGATGAGGTTAATGATTCTGAATTGGTTTCTTCTATGAAGCCTTGGTCTTCGTTGAAGAGTCGTAAGAATTCAATGTTGCAGGTGCGTTTTTAAGTTTTTACATGCTTGTGAAGATTTTTTTTTTACCATGGTCAATATTTTGATGCACCATCAAAATCTACCAATCACGAATCATTTATCATTATTTGTAGATAATTATAATTAAAGTTAAATCTTTTTATCAACATTGTATATATTTGGATTCACAATGCAACTTGACAAAGTATATCACTGTATAACACTTGAAATTCTAAAATGTAGATTTTCCAAAATCACGGACCCTAATTTTGCTGAACTCAATAGGAATTTGATATGTAAAATTTGGAGTTTAGCACTGACCTAAAGAGTGCAAATTATTTTACCGTATTAACCTATGCTTTCATTGAGAGAACCTCCCATGACATACCTGTATCACTCATCCTACACTACTCCGTCTTATTCGACCATGTATATAGTTTTACCTTCATCACCATCATCACCTAACCCACCAACGAATGAATTGTTACAAACTTCAAAAAAGATCTTAAGGGATTTAGGTGAGTTAAACAAAGCTTCCAACCAATATCTCAAAATTGCCTGCGCAAAAATCTTCGAGAAACTTGAAAAATTATAATGGTAAAATAGTAGTCAGTAGCGACGCTATAGCGGCCGCGCGTAGCGTAGCGGCGACGAACCGCTACGCTAATTGTCATAGCGATGCAGAATGAGATAGCGGCGATATAGCGGCCGCTTCAGCCGCTATTTGATTTTAGTTGAAAATTTTCAAATTGACACTATTTTTAAAACATTTTGTATGGTTTCCAAATTTCTAAATTTATTTTAGGGCATTTTGGGGATTTTAAAACAAATTGACTCTGTTATATGGTTTCTCTGTTCATTTTTTCTTCCTCTGTTTTGTGGTTTCTCTTGTTTTATGATTTTTTTTATTTGTTCCTCAATCTTTTGATTTTTGGCATTTTGGTTTATGAATGTCTCATGAGATTTGAGTGTTATAATTAATTTTATATTAAATATACCTTTTTTTAATTTAGAAATATGCAAGTTTGTTTATATTTTATAACATTATTCATGTAATTTGTTCAAAAAATAATCAAATATCGGTGACCACTATTTGTCATACCACTATACGCTAACCCGCTATCCCACTTTTGAGGTCGGCCTCTACACACCGCTATCCGAGATTGATTACTATGTTGAATTTTGATGAAAACTTTCAATACTATGTTGGAGACTTTAAAGCTTTCATAAGATTGAGTGTTTTGTATGATTTATGAATGATACATGAGTAAAAGCTTTCATAAGATTTGAGTGTTTTGTATGATTTATAAATGTTTCATGAGATTTGAATGTTATATTTAATTTTATATTAGATATATGTTTGTTTATAATTTATAGTATTATTTACGTAATTTGTCAAAAAAAGTTATCAAATAGCAGTCATAGTGCCATGCACTATCCCGCTATAGCATTTTTGGGATCGGCCGCTACGCGCCACAATCCGCAATTGACTACTATGAAAATGCTAACAAGTGTTTTAAGACACTTGTTAAGGAAACAAATATAGTAATTATGTCTTGGAACTTGTGCAATCAATACTTTAAAAGTTAAGAAAATGTTTTTTTTTCTATACAAAACTTCCACTTATAGGTTTCTTAACAAATGCCCATAGAGCATCTTCAATGGAGGTTCCTTACTTAACAAAGACAACTCCTTGTTAAGGACTACCATTGGAGGAAGAAAAAAATAGTACCTATTAAGTAACAGACAATCATATAAGAATCATCTTTTCTCTTGAGCAACTAACGGGTCTCACATTTAAAAGAAGTAAAAAACAAATGTACAAGTTGGTTCCACTTTCAAAAGAAGTAATATTTTATGAGGTAATTTATAATTTAATAAATAAATTACTTTTATATAATGATGTAAAATTAGTGAGACCTATTTAAACAATTTTTATTGAAGTCATTGAGTCCTTAATAAATTATTTTATTAAAAGTTATAAATAAATGAGGTGTACGTATGAAGTCCATTAAAAGAGTTCATATTAGTGTCCTACCACCATTGTGGATGCTTTTTTTTAGCTAGACCCATGAATAGTTTATAACTGCGTGTGGAGGAATTCTTTAATAAATACTTATGACAATTTATTCTCCATGATAGCTCATTAATGATATGTTATTTTGGTTAATGAGAGTTTGTGTGATGATCAGAATATGAGACCATTTTACAATAGAACTCCCTATTTTTTTTGTGTTCGAAAGAGATACAATAAAAGTTAGTTCCAAACATTATAGATTTTATGTTCAAAGGCTCTCTCATATGCTTAATGGTTTAATATAATGAACAAGCTAACAAGGCAAATGTTAAATAATATTTTGATACGACGATCATAGTTCAAGGGCACTGTTTTTTTGAAGGAATTCAACGACACTTATCATTAGGATTTGTTATTTCATTTTCGGGTTGAGGTCACCGGGGCAGGGTATCTAGATCAATTACACTCTTGTGATTCTCTTTATTCTTCATTGCTTTCGTAAATCAGATTAGCATACTATTAATATCCATCCTTTAATAGAATAAAGCTCGATCATTTTCAATTGATAAAAACATTACTTAATATATACAGATATTGAATTTGAACCTTCAATATCTCAATTATTCATCTTAAAAAGATGAATTGCTACTGTTTAATAAATTACCTATTGTGGATTATTACTAGAAACATTGCTTTAAAATATAATATGACAATTGATGCCACTTTGAAAAAGTTGAAGTTTCTGATCTCCATCCAAAAAAAAATTCACTATTTTTTATTCTCATTACTAAAACAATACATAGTCAACATTAATTCGATAAAAATAAATGTAAGCAAATTAATATGTCTTAAAATGTCTCGACCTGAAAAATGAAAAATGAAAAAAACTACGGGTGAATGCTTATTTTTAATTTGTTGACTATTTAAATGAATGTTTAGATTGAAAGTAAATTTAACCAAACACTGATACATTAGCGTAATTTTATCAAATTTACCGTCAATCCATACGCACCGATTAATTTATAAAGTTGATATCCACTTTAAATTATCTATCACAAGTTGGTCCAATAATCCTAGAGGCTGCCGTGAATGTGGTGAAGAACTAAACTACAATATGGTCCTTTCCAACTTGGCCACTCTCATATCATTCTTTATCACCGCTCAACCCTAAAATTTCACCAACCGCGTTCTCTCAATTAGGCTGGCGCTCACTGGCTGCTCTCTTTCTCCACCTGGCATGGTGCATCATCAGCAACCTAGTTCACCCTGCTGTTTTCCATCTCACACTAACATAGTTTATACACTTTACTGAAATTCTATATTAAATAAATACCAATCATGCATATTCTCTTGTCTCATATATAAAATTATATTCAAAATTTCATTATCATAAACAAAATGAAAAAAAAATGACACGGTTAATTAGATTCAACTAAACGAGATTAAGTTGAAAAAAAATAAATAAGAGAAAAAAGGCATTACTTATATATGTTGTTTTTAAATATATATGTTTCCTTTCAAATTATTAGATTTTTTTTTTGTAAGTAAAATACTCATTATTAGTTTAATATTGTTTGGTGTAATTTTTTAATTTAGATATTAATTTAATGATAATCTTAAAATATCAATACACAAAATAAGTAAAATATATTTTTAATTTTTCTTTCATCCTTTTACGAGTTTGACATTTACTAAGAAAATAATTTAGAATGAGTGTCAATTTTAGTTTTTAATATAATATTAATTTCTTTTTTATGATTGGACCATAAATCAATTATATACACTACTTTTATTCATTTTACATTTATGATAATAATTATAGATGCATCTTATATATATATTTTTTACTTTGTTTTGTTTAAATTCAAGATCTTCAACATTTTAAATCCTTAATTCAAACAAGTTAAACCACCCAATCCGTCTTATATTAAAATAAGTAAAAACAACAATAAATTTAATATTAGTTTTTTTAGTAGATAATAAATTTAATTTTTTTATTAAAAAAAAAAAAATTTATGGTTTTTTGACAGAAAATAATAAATTTTATAATTTAGTCAATTATTACAAAAATTAAAATTAATTACTTTTATATTTATGGAATCCGCGTATCACAGTCAACGTGGTCGTTTGTTTTTTCTAACATAAAACAGAAAAATACGGAACACCAAAGTCACTTCAATTCATCTCTGATTCCAAACACTCTTAGTTCAATCTAAACTTTCACAAACCTCATATTGCATATCCAAATTAACCTCACTTTCACCATAAACAAATCCAAATCTCAACTCTTAACAACATAATTAACCATTGAATTTGATTAATTCTTTGCAGAAAACTTCCAACAACAACAACAGCTTCAACATCTCATCAATGGAAATGTTCCAACGAGCAAAAGCAGTTCGACTGAGAAGCCACCACGACAAGTATCTCCACGCAGAAGAAGACGAAGAATCAATAAACCAAGACAGAAACGGATCATCCAAAAACGCTAAATGGACAGTTGAACACATCCCTGAATACGATAACATCATCCGTCTCAAGAGCTGTTACAACAAATACTTAACTGCATCAAACCAGCCTTTACTTCTCGGCGTAACGGGTCGAAAAGTGATCCAAACACTTCCAAGGAGACTCGATTCGTCTGTGGAATGGGAACCTGTTAGAGAAGGTGCACAAGTTAAGCTGAAAACGAGATATGGGAATTTTCTTAGAGCTAATGGTGGGTTACCACCTTGGAGAAATTCTGTTA
>Ga0228710_1003924_pt1 | contig 23571 bp, 8 predicted proteins | sample MedpolnodulmetaG_FD_177995 | JGI IMG/M metagenome (GOLD analysis project Ga0228710, IMG submission 177995) | Root nodule microbial communities from Medicago polymorpha collected in Santa Monica, California, United States - pink nodules | ecosystem: Host-associated > Plants > Roots > Nodule...
AAATTCAGGTGAAATATTAGATGCTTGATATATAAAAAGTGCAAAAAATGGGTAAAACAATTGTTTCTTTCAAAAAAAAAAAAAATTGTTGTCAAATACAACAAAATAATGGGGAAAAAGCCTTGAAGAGTGGAAATTTGCGTTAATTTTTTTTTTTTTTTTGAAGAAGCTAAATTTGCGTGAAATATAAGATGTTTGTTATATAAAAAATAAACAAAATGAATGCAACAAAACAATGGAGAAAAAATCTTAAAGAGTGAAAATTTCTGAAATATTAGATGTTGGTTATATAAAAAAGGGGTTTTGCTATATACCACGACCAATTTAGCCTACGAAAACCAAGAATATACACATGTTCGTTTCATAAAAAAGTGAACCAGCCGTTAATTCTGCACTTGGTGGAATACAAAGAGGGGTAGTGATTGTAATTAAGCATTAATAAACTGTTCGTGGAATTCGTGGAATATATTTCGTAGGAACCAGCATTTCCATAAAAAAAGTAAACAAAATGGTTCACATGAAATGTTAATGTTTGTTAAACAAAAGAGCAATGCTATATATCAAGAAAAATTTTATCAAGAAAAATTTAAGAATGACATGGCTGAAATCTAAAGGTGATTATTCTGCCATGTCATTCTTGAATCTTTCTTGATAAAATTATTCTTGATATCTAGCATTTTCCTAAACAAAATGGTTTATAACAAATGTTTCCAAACGCAAAACAAAAGTGAATAAAGTTGGAAGAAAAAAAAAAGCCATAAAAGAATCTAAAATTGGGGAAATATTAATTCCTTCCAAACCACCCCCAGCAAAAAAATCATGTCTAAGTATCTTTTTAAAGATTTTATATTTAAATATATCTGAGAGTTATATTTTAAATAAGATTTTTTAATCAATAAATAAGATATTATTAAGATATCATTACAATTTATAATTTATATTTGTGTTTAGAATATTTGTAAGATTTGTTTCTTATTTAAATATATGATTTAGAAATATGTTTTGTATTACAAGTTATGTTATATTTGTATTACAAGTTATCTTATATATAGATAAAATCTAGCAAGAGTCTTCTTCATATTTGCAAATACAAAAGCACAAACAAAAAACCATCAGTACAATGACGAACATTACTCAAGAATGTCCAACGTATTATCCATCAGAACAAGAGTTTGAACATCCTTTAGTTTATCTGCAGAAAATTGCTCCAGAGGCTTCTAAATATGGTATGTAATAACAGATTATGTATTATTTTCTTTTCATCACCGTGTTTCTAGGGTTTTTTTATCTGTCATTAAACAAAGTTATGTAACATTGTTGTTTGTCTTTCCAAGTATAGTAAGAATTCTACTTAATGTAACTTCCTTTTATCCCTCAACTTTCTTTTGGATCCATCTCTGAAGTACTCGAGTTCCCGTGCATGTTTAGATTAACGGTGAATCTGCAAAATCAATGTGCAAAGTGAAACTCGAAAATATAGGTTTTACTAAAATCACAGTGGCACGCTATGATTTGTCAGAACAATGTAATCTAATATTGGACAAACTTGTATACAACAGATTCTACATTTGTATGTCTTGTTTTATTTTCTGTTTGTATGCTTATATTTGATCTTAAGTATATTTCAGGTATATGCAAAATTGTTTCACCAATCTCTGCCTCTAATCCTGCTTCTTTTGTCTTAATGAAAGAGAAAAAGGATTTTAAGTTTAACACAATTGTACAGCCTCTTAGGGTTTTCAAATCGAATGAGATGGATAAAATAACTTTTTCTAAGAGAAGAAGGTAAGAAAGAACATAATGTTTTCTCAACATTTTTAAACAACTTGAATGATGAAAAATTTACTAATTTAGTTTTTGATATTGTTTGTACTAGAAAATATACATATCATGAATTTGAAGCTCTCGCAAACAAGGCGTTTTCCAATAGATTTTACGGTAAAGAAGATCTCTCTTGTTTAGATATCGAAAAAGCATTCTGGCACGAAATAATACATGGAGAGAGAGGAACAGTTGAGTATGGAGTCAATGTTGAGGAAAGCACCTTTTCAAGTGATCCTGATGATAAGCTTGGAACAAGCAATTTCAATTTGAAGGTTTCTTTTCAAAATTTATGTTTGCTAAATTCATTGTTAGTTTTGTCTTAACATATATTTAACTATTGAGTTTATATTTGAACTCAGTCTATTAATCTTTACTTGTGGCACTATTCTTCTGTAAGTGTAATTATTGTTTGATTAACACTTTTCATTTGATTTTAGAATTTGCCGTGGCTGCCACAGTCTGCATTGCGTTTAGTTGACAGGAAAATTCCAGTAAGGAAGCAATTTTTTTAACCTAATCTGAAATTAAAAGTTGTTAACTATTATTATTGTTGTTATTATTTTAATTTTATTTAAAATTTTAGGGATTAACTGATCCTATGCTCTACATTGGGATGCTATTCAGTATGTTTGCATGGCATGTTGAAGATCACTATTTGTACAGGTATATTATCTTAACATCGCTTCAAATATTGTTTAACATTGCTGATATATAATCATATCTTAATATATAGTATTGTATTTTTTGCAGCATAAATTACCATCACTCAGGTGCAAATAAAACTTGGTATGGTGTGCCTAGCTCTGCAGCCTCTCAATTTGAAAAGACTGTCTTGAATCATGTGTATTGCAACAAAGTCTTAAGAGAAGATGGAGAGAATGGTGCATTCCAATTTCTTGCGCAAAAAACAACCATGTTCTCTCCTGATGTCTTGTTAGAACATAATGTGCCGGTTTACAAGGTGGTGCAAAAGCCAGGAGAGTTTGTCATCACCTTTCCAAATTCATATCATGCTGGATTTAGTCATGGTACTCTCTCTCTCTCTCTCTCTCTCTCTCTCTCTCTCTCTCTCTCTCTCTCTCTGTGTGTGTTATTATGTTTCTGATGGATATTGCTTATATTTTACGGATAAGTAGGCAGGTCGATTGAATAATAGAAAGGTACGTAGGTTTCAAGGTTAATCTTGTAAACTAGACCGTAGTATTTACAAAAGTAATCAGTAAACCCTAAGCTTGCATAATAGAAAGGTACTTCCGCCACTATGCAGCGGCGTAGGAACAATAGGCCGAACTCCATAATCAAATCTCGCGTGTTCTCTGTAATCTGTTTATTTTTGTACCATGCCTGAAGTTCTAATAGTTACTGCATATAGAGACATCAATTTATTGTTCTCATTAAAGTCTTTCCCATGCAGAATTTCAGTTCCTGCTATTTTAAATACTTATGTATCTTATTTGATGTGCAAGATAGCAACTAATCTAGTACAAAATCTAAAGATAGTAATTAATTATTTAATCATTTTCTTGTTGAGTTTAGGTTTTAACTGTGGAGAAGCTGTAAACTTTGCTATTGGTGATTGGTTTCCACTTGGGGCTGCAGCTAGTGAACGTTATTCACATCTCAAAATGCTACCTATAATTCCATATGAGGAACTTCTTTGTAAAGAAGCATTGCTTATCTACAACTCCTCAAAAGATAGAGGTTACAAAATCAAACCTGAAGACATGTCGGATCGAGCTATTATACTATCTTTCTTGCATCTTATTCAATTTTATGAGACATCGCTATCGCGCTTGGACAGTTCGAGAAAGCTGTCAAGCTCTTCAAATACATCATTAGGTTCTGTGACATGCAGCCTCTGCAATAGGGATTGTTATGTAGCTTTCTTGTTGTGCAAGAAATGCTATTCCGATCCAATTTGCCTTTTCCATGGTAAGACCTCATTATTCTATTTGACTATTTCAGAAATTGTTATTTAAGTTGCTTGTGTTATTGATGGATAAACTTGCTTATTATGGTTACATTCAGACATTGTGCCACAAAATTGTTTATGTGGGAGAGAACATACAGTTTTTAAGAGGAATGGCATGTTGGAACTCGAAGATGCTGCCAAAAGTTTTCAACAGGAAAAAGAATGCATCAACGCGTTATCTTTAACAAATTTATTCTCCTATAACACCAATGAATACATCAAAGAACTCAAGGTATGTGAAAATGTAAGCTATGAAATTGATTTACAATTTAGAATCCTCTGAACTTGATTAAAATAGTAGCATTTGTTTATTGCAACCCAAGTTAATGCATTGCTTTATCTTCAGGTTACTTATTTTATTGTATCTGATTGATTTTAACTTTTGAAATTGAAACTGAAAACAGAATAATAAATGGCATGAGGGAAAAAGTGCTAGAAGAACTGTTAGCTTGCTAGGCGCAACATCTAAACTGAAAACAAGAGTTGCGAACAACATCAAGCACACTGTTGAAAATATTCAAAAGAAGCCAAAGAATCGTTGTAGAAACAATGCGTCTCCATCAGTGATGAGTACCAAAAGAGCACGAATCCTTTCTAACTTGAGAAAACATGAATCAGAACTGATAATCAAAGTTCCTGCAGTATCTTCCCTTTTGGCGACATCTGAAAATTCAAAGTAAATTGTCATCTTACTTGCAGATGACAAAAAAGGCACTGTTCAGATTGTGGTAGATTAATTTAGTATTTTCATTCTTTTGATATGCCATTATTTTTCAATACATTAGGGTAGCATACAATAAATTGAAAGGTTTAGACAATATTTAGCCATATTTTTTTAGCATGTAAGGTTTGTCGCAATTTATACTTCTGCAGTTTATATTCCTTGAATGAAGTGGTTATCATTCGTTTCCTAAGTACGAAAGTCTTAACTAGAGAACTAAAAATATCTTCCTAACACGCACACAATTGGTCTGATATATATATATATATCAAACATCATGTCTAAAACCAATAGGTAGTTGCAGAAAACTAACTAAACTATAACAGATTGAGAGGTATTCTCTATCTTATATGCATATTTATATGTGCAGAGAACCTTTGTAGAGCATTACCACTTTACATTCTTCACTCCCATTGTTTAATGTCTTACCTAAATTAAAGATTCATAGCCGTAGCAATGTCTTCTTTAAGAAAACCGAAATAACTTGCAAACAACAACAAAGAGGTTCAGCGCAAATCAACAGCACAGTCCTCACAAATGAACAATGCAGTCTGTATGAATGGATAGTAACGATTGTACAAATAAACCGTACCTGTCGTATAGATGAATACTGCCAACAATACGGATAAAAACTAGTCACACAGACAGTGTTGTACGATGAAGAGTGGTGACGGGAAAAACAAAGGTATAAAGGGCTGCAACGTAGGCAGAAAAGAGACCACGATGAAAGAGGGTAAGGTTTTTTTCACATAAGCAAGAAACTCAGAATTGGAAGCTCGTGATACCATGTACAATTGAGAAATATTTTTCGGAATAAATTCCAAACATGAAATTATAATGTAAGCAGCAATTCTTCCAGTTTCCCATTTCAAGACAGGACAAGGGATTTCTATAAATCTTCTCGTGTTCTTCACAATAACATACTAAAATAATGAAAGAAAAGGATTTTTTATTAGAGTAACTCTGTTCTTTCACTCACTAAGTTTATCAACATAGTCACCTCTTCAGTTTTCTCTTCCGAATCAGCCCCTAAGAAACAACCATTGCACTTCAATTAATTGTTTCAGGGAATAATGATTTGAACAACTTTGTTTATAGATTAAAGGATTTCATTAGTAAAGCTATTGAGTAATAACACAAAGTGTCATATTACCTAACCATTAAAAGATTCATTTACAAATCAAACGTGCCATACATATATAAACCCTAGTCATTACGCAGAAGCAGCCAGTACATCAACTAGAGACAAATTCTATCAGCAGATCAAACTCTCAACAGCAGCACGGCAAACAGAATGATCACAACGAGGCAGTTGTATTTCCTCCAAAAGAAATGCCAGAAACAGATCACCAAGACCGTCTAAAAGAGTAAAATGGTTACATTATGATCTCAATTTTTTGTATACAAACTACATCATCAAAACTAGACGAAAATCATATTAACGACCACTTAAAAATCATTTTGAAATTATGTATCCAAGTTAGCCAAAATCAATTCACTTATTTGAGTAATTATTACAATCGTCAAAAATAAAATCTATACACTCATAATTGCAAAACAAATCACTGTTTGTTGCCAAAAAAATAAAAATTTATGATTTATTGCAGAATATATAGTATCAGTCATCAATTAGTGATCCAACTGAAAAACAAACACAAGAGAAACATAGTTTCATTCATCCATAATAGAAAATAAAAGAAATGGTACATAAAAACAATGTCAGATGTGTAGTCCAGTGCACAACTCAAATGGAACAAACTTGTCTCTACCTCTTTTCACTCTCAAAATAACTCCAGGAAGATCATGATGTACAACATCAACATCATATTTTTTCTTGTAATATTGAACGAGGGAGATGCTCTTGGATTCATGGTAGACACTGATCTCTCTTACATTGTTAGATGTTACTCCAACAACCTTATAAGGTCTTCTTTGTTTATATGTAAATCTTACTTTGACACCTAACAGAAGCTTTTCAACTTCTTCCCTATGCTTCTCAAAATCATCTTCTACTTTGAAATCTTGAATTTTATTAGAGATGTAAGTGAGTAATGGTTGGCCATCGTTTCTTCTACGAACTATTCTTTCCATGGAAGTGGTCAAGACTAGAAATGGTGGTGAGTAATGAAGAGAATGAAAATAGTGTGAAGAGAGGCTTGGTTTAAAAAGCCTTAAATCATTGAAATTTGTATGTCTCTAGAAATAGAAACTGCATGATTTGTAGCTTCCAAAGAAGAAAAAACATGAGAAGGGACACAAGGGCACGTAATAGTCATGGTGTACAAAAATTGCTCCCATTGTACATATTCATGACTTCTAGGACCATCATCCCTTTTTAGTCTTTTTTTTTTTAATATTACACCTTTTTCACATGATATCAATGTTCATATTTCTCCTTAAAAAAAAAAAACAATGTTCATATTTCTAAAAATAAAAATAAAAAGAACAGGTTGTGTTTACCAAGTTATTCATGAACATATTTGCACCTTGCATCATCTGTGTATCGTCGTTTCAAGTAAGTATGCCATCCACAAAAAGCACTAAGAAAATAAATGTTCCCATCTAACTTCTATTTCATTTTATTTTTTAAATAGTTCCCATCTACCTCTTTATTAGTACAAGTCTTGCAAACTTTATAATCACCAAACATAGGAGAGAATCCTTTATCTTGTACCATATACACGTTCTTGATCAACTCACCAATTAGAGAAGTGTTTTCACGACCATTCGCCATAATCCCTAATCATAATTAGCTTCCATGGCAAATTGGATTCGAATTAATTAATTTTAGTATCATAACCTATTCCTTCCTTTAGACAATTTGGCAACAAGACGAGTAAATCTTAGACATTCCACTCTACACCAATTTTTTCTATAAACAATGTAGAACCAATTTTTTTATAACTTTGAAATATCAACCACAGTATCTTTAAACAATCTACAATGATAGTATAAACAAACTTTTGGCCAGAAAATACGCTAATGGGAACATGAACCCATATATACATGTAATGTGAGGACCAGCACTACACAGATTTAGTTCCACAACAGAAATAGTTACTATTAGCGTCAAAAGCAATTGGGGTGTCAGAAAAAATTATCAGTTTTGGAAATGAAGAGATTGGAGTAAAATTTGCAGTTAGAAAGTAAAACATGATTCATGAAAAAAGGATTATACATGGTGGACTTCCTGTTCCCAGCTCTGGCTCTTTAGAAATCACTAGCTACATCCAGCTGGGTACTTGAAGATAATTCAGAACGGCATGTGGGAAATTGAAAACAAGCATTTAGTAAGTAGCAAAAGTGACGAAGCTGAAAGCTAAAAGCATCAGAATTGAGGAGAATGATCTAATGTAACAAATTACACAGGAAACATGAAATAAAATGACAAACTCGACGGTCAAAAGGTCAAGATATAGCAGGTTAAAAGCAGGTCGAGATAAACATGGATCACGAAGAAGTTCGCAATCCACGACGAAGATTTTGAATTCAAAATTGCAAAAGTTTATGTTTCCCAAAATCAGGCAAATCATATACATGAAAACAGGGTTCACTTCAGTTGAGAAATCATACATTACTGCTACCTGTAGATCCAAACATAGTGGTAATCAATACATACAAGTGTTTCTCTAGTTGCTCTACTAGATATTGCAGAAACTAAATCATGCATGCATTGGAACAGCACCAGATCAACATTATAAACAACAGTAACAAAAATAACAATGAAAAAAAGATAGAAGGTTCAAAGCCAGTGCCCCAGAATGAAAAAGAAAAACAAGACCAACTAATCAAACAAAATACAGCAATATGTACAAGCAAGCCCATCATCAGTTAATGATAGGCCAAAGGATTAGATCACTTATCGACTACGATACTATACTATTAATAAACTTTTGTTTTGAATCTGGATGGAAAGCTTTAGGTGAATATGATCACACAAATATATAAAAAAAACTGCAGAAAAGGAATAGTGTGTCTTGAAGGCACGGATTTTGGTTGCAGTGCCTGAACTTTTAATTGTTAATACTTAATACAAGTGTGTACAGTACTTACCAAGAAATTTACTTAAAAAATAATACAAAGGCAAGGAAAGAAAAAAGAAGAAAAAACAACACTCCAAAAATAAAACTGACCCAAAGATTGAACTTCCCCAAAAGAAAGGCCACAACATTCAGAAGGACAGATTAGAGTTTGAAGTGTAAAGTAACTCTGAATAGCATACCTTAAGTCCATCTCAAAGACTCAAACTTCTTCATTTTCCTTCTGAAATGGCATGATTCACTATTCTATTTTCTATCAATACATTATATGACATGAAAGAAGGTATTGTTTGACAAATAGTAAGTAAAGCCTGGACTGACCAAGTATACATGGCCTAGAGGTGGTGGGTCAGTGTCTTTTCAGGACAAATCTACAAAAGTAAGAGAGGTGACAATGAAGAAAGCTACTTAAATGAAAAGCCAACCGAACTAAAATTTTCAATGAATCAGTCTCTCTAGTCTACATACTGACATCACAATCACAACAACATAAGTTCTCAAATATGTCTTTCTCATTTTATCTGAATTCTAAGGTCTCTTCAACTAGGACTTTTTCATCCACGTGAATCAGACAAAGTATTCAATGTATTACTAGTAAGGGTGAACTACTTCCCAGCCCCAACTAAAAACTATATCTAAAATCAATTTTAAGAAACCAGCTGTTTGCTAACACAAAATAACAGGCCCGTTTCGTTGTTTTCCAAATTCGGTTGGATATCTATATTCAAACCAATTGTCTGATTTTCAAAATCTCATTTCCATGGATTTGGTGAATTGCAATTAGAACTTTCTGGTCTTTCAAAGAAGCTTAAACCAGGAAGCCCTTCGCCACTGCCTGCAAATATATCCACTTTGGAGGACATTGAACTTGTCATATGTATCATCCACCATTCACCAATCACTTTGCAACGAACTGATATATACTGCAAAAATGGATAATGCAGTTTGGTTTAAAATCTAATCTGCATAAATGGTTAAGAAACATGCATGTTTAGGTTTTTTAGAAATCCATCCATGCTCAGCTCTACTCACTAGAGAAACCACTGAGGTGCTCACCGATCAATTAGAATTTAGAACAAACCATAAGTGCAATGACAACAGCATGGCTGCAAAGGTCAACATGAAATCATGTCCCAACTAAACAGGGTTAATACAACTTACATTTCATCCCAATTAAACAGGGGTAATACAACTTATGTAATATATTAGAAGACATGTCAAATGTTGCACAGATTACTGCTATGTAACAAAACAATGCAAATATATTTTTCCAACAAAGCCATCTATTATTCCTCCAGAACAGCTCAATCAATAAAAAAAAACCATAGTAGAAGCTATAATGAGAAATAGAATAACATGTTTATCATGAACAAACAGAAAAGTTTCCGATCATAACATCCTTAAAATACACCAGTGTGTTAAAGAAGAAGATAAAAAGCATTGGAGATTCCCAAAACACATACTTGTAAATTTGTTTCTTCCATGTTCTGCCCCGCAATGCATACAACAGAATCAATGTCCCAGTAAGCTTGGGTCCCCTATATACTCAGCCATGTGTTCAAATTCAACATTGAGCCTCTCATGGGTATCAGCATCTTTAACAGTACCAATCCCCTTATCCGAATCCCTCTCAACAAGACTTCCAAAGGCACCCTTATGTTTACCAGACAATACAAGAACAGGCCCACCTCGTCGTGGAATAGCCGTCTCGAGCATATCTTGAGACACCCCTTGAATAATCTCCCTACTCTCATCCATAGATATATCACAAGTAGTAGGCCCAATAACATCCAAAACCTCTCCTTTCTTCAAATAAAGTCTCCCCCCTTTCAAACTTTTGCTAATCACCCTTACGCGAATATGACTCGTAAGCCACGAAACCTGTTTCCTCCCCTTTTCTTCCTTACCACCAACACTGCCATTACCATTCACTCTCCTCTCGTCAACCACATCCCTCCCCCGCTTACTATTTGACCTTTTCTCCTCATCCCTACCTCGAATCTTCAAATCCTTCAACTTCCTCAAACACCTCTCCTCCTCAACCGAACCCAACTCCGCCACATCCTCCACCTTAACCTTAACCTCCTCACCACTCCCCAAAACCCTCAAAACAACAACATCCTCCCCATCTCTCCCCACAACACTAGCCTTCAACCCAACATCCCTCCCTCTCAGAATCCTAACAACTCTCTCCTCCTTCTTCTTCCTCTCACTCTCCCCCCTCCCATTCCTCTCACCTTTCTTCGAACTCGGAGGTGGCAAATCAGCCACAAAACCCAACCCCTCCTTACCAGTCCTCCTCTTCACCTCAACAACCTTCACATCCTCCTTAGCATTCTTCCCAATTCCCATTCCTTCTTTCCATCCATACCCACCAAGCAACGCCGCACCGAACCCCTCAACCGGCACATCCTTATACTCATCAAACCCCATATCATCAGGCAACCTCTCCATATCCTCCTTAAACTTCTGCAACATAGAAACCTCAACAGAAGCCTTCGGCCTCGGCGCATCGGCATTTACATCAACAACAACATCAAGCTTGTTTTTCTTATCATTATCACGAAGATTGAGACCGTAAGATGAATTTTCAGGTTGATCGGAAACTGTAGTGTCCGGTACAAACGTGAGTGAATGGTCGGAGTGTGAATCGGTAATTGGAAGATCGAGATTCTTCATTTTCTTGTGAGGACGCCATTGATTTTCGATTGGGGGAATTAGGGTTTTGGGAATTAGGGTTTGGGGTTTAGAAGGATCGAATTCAGTGATTAATTGCTTTTGTTGTTGATTTGTGGAAGAATCTTCATCAAAAGTTTTTGAGGGTTTGTTCGATTTGGAGGATGATTTTGAAGATGGGAGAGAGAATGAAAGTTTTTCCTTCATTGTTGGTGTTACGCGATTCAACAGAAGAAGAAACTTAATTGGTTTTTGAAGAAATGCTGAAATTTAATTTGATTCAATGAATTATTGATAGTGAAAATGATGAAATCGTACTCCTTCCCCTTTTTCTCTCTGTAAAAGAAAAAAACATCGAATGCTCCAAATTGTTTTTTGTTAAATATGTATTTGTCTCGGTAAATATACAAACTTTTCATTTTAATCTCTTTAATTTTTCCATCGATTTTTAGTCTGAATAAAATTTTCAATCACGTCTCGACCAAAAAAAAAAATTCAATCACAATTTTAAGTCTCTATTTTTAAAATCAACTTATGTGTAGCATTTGCATTTTTTAATGAAATTGTGTAAAATATTATAAAACTCTCCAAAAAAATCAGAGTTTTTCAACAAAATATGAATTTTTAAAATAATCTATAAATGATGAATGTAAATGTAAATCTTTTTTATATCATTAATATGTCAATAAATAAGTATTTATAGGAATTGATATAACAATAAGTAAGTATAATTAAATATTAATATGACAATACTAACATAACATTTTAACGTTAGCGACAATTTTGACTAACATAGTGTACAATTAAGAACTATTTTAAAAATTTGATATATTAAAGAAATATTATGACTACTCATTATGAAAATAATTATCGATATAATCCAGATCTTTACGATTCGAAAAAAAATCCAAAATTTTATAAATTAAAATGAGTATATAATATACACACAATTTTCAATTCTTCATGTATCTCTCACGGATCCATGTATAACTACTACTCAACAGGTGAATTTCACATAGTCTAAAATTGTTTCCCCTTAAAATAGAAATGCAAATAATAAAAATTATAGACGTCCGAAGAATGTATGTCCAACCTAGTTATTTCTACTATGATTTACGATATGGTGTATACTAGATCAAATTATATTCGATTAATGTAAAGTGTACAAGAGGTTTTCTAATACGATAGAGGTATTCTAGTTAATGGCAGAGGTAGTTCTCCGGTGAAATTCCAATGATATTGCAAAGAGTTTCAAAAGAGAACTTGATGGAAGTCTATGATAGTGGTGAGAATGTGTAACTTGTAACAGGCAATTAATCATTCTTTTTATTCTTCGTAATATTTTATTCATTTGAGAAAAACTGATTTATTTTTTAACTATATAAAAAAATTTAAAACTTTTAAAATTTCATCATTGAAGCAACCTTGGAGAGGTCACGTTCACATGGATGATATGTACGTGCAAGATTGCGTATGAAAGTGTTTAAATATTCTCATGTTGATATCCAAAAATATGTACTGCTAATTAAATCTAACAGCGTATTAGCCCCTCACCTCATAATCCATATATGAGTACAAAATTTGTAAGAAATTTATGTTGATAAATAAAATAAAATAAACCAATCATATTATACAATTATTTTGTAACAAAACAAATACAATTATCTACCTATCATTCAATATATTTATACATTTCCATGCCATTGTTTAAAAGACTAAAAGTTGTTTTTATTTTTTCATGAACTGAATTACGTCCCACAGTTTTTTCAGAGACTAAAATGAATTTTTAATCTAACAACTAATCATGTCAAATTGGGAAGAAAATAGAGAAGTTGGTGACAAACAATCAAAATGACAATAGTAACATTCTTTCAATAATAGTTAATTTTTTTGTTTGGTTACATCAAAAATAGTTAATTATTTATAATAGTATATGTGTGGTATTTTTATCTTAGTTTCATCAAATTACTTTATCTTTTTTAAGGAATCTTTTTCAAACTTTGTTATTCATAGTATGTAATCTAAATGCATAAAAATATTTTTTTTATTTTCTATTTTAATTAATAAAACAGTACTATAATTTGTTATGGAATATATTTTTTTATTTATATTTATCATATCTATCTTTTTTTAACAATATTTAGGTCATTTTATAAATACACATGTTTTTCCTATCATGATTTTCTTTAATTTTCTGTGCTACCAAACCACTAAATTATCATCTTATTTTCACTTTTCTTTTCTTTATCGTTGCTTCATCAACCAAATAAAGTGTAAAGAAAATATGTACTAAGCTGCCTTATTTATTTTTCTTCGAGACTAAAAGTGATTTTTATTTTTCTCATTGATTAAATTGGATATTATGATTTTTCCCAGAGACTCTTTTAAGTTACTCTAACTGCTATCTTTTTCTCTAATGCCTCTATTGGCTTTGATCTCCTTTGTTCCATCCAAAAATGTTGCTCCTACGGCTAGCCCTTGACACATATGACCATTGTTGCTTCATGATCTTAATGTTTTTTCAATCATTAATGGTTTTGATCGTGGAAAACAATATTTTACATTGGGTTGGATGTGTACAAAGGAACCAAGAACTCCAAATGAGAAGACACGTGGGCGGGAAATTTTGGATATCCATTTAGGAAATTAGTTGTATAGCCTTTAGACTTGATCAAATCCATGTTGCAGCCTCTTGAACTCGCACTAAACATCAGCATGATCTTAGTTGGACCTAATAATAGCCTCCAAGACCATTTGGGCTAGATGGCTATAGATGCTCATTCGTTACCCGGTTCAAGATTAGTTGTCAGACGAATTGACATCAATTGTTTACCGATTCAACATCAACTGATTCCAATATCAGCTAATTAAGATGCAAATGATAGTCAAATCATTCCACTTCAGCCTAATGAAAAATATATGACTCGACTACTTTTTATTTTTATTTTTATAAACAGCTGATAAATTACGGTCTTGGTTTTTTAGAGCTATAATACAAATTTACACTCTGCCTCTTTGAGGGATACCAGGAAATCGTGTGCACTACAAGAAAATATCATATATGCTACCAAAATCTTGCCACGGTTGTTTGCTCTAGTTTTTTTTTTTGAGCAATTGTTTGCTCTAGTTAAATCATCATTAATTTGGCTACCAAAATTATTCGTAACTGTACCTAAAAATAAAACAAATTAATTTTTTTAAATATTCTATTTTTTTAGGGTATTGAATATTCTTTTCTTAAATTGTTTTTTAAATATTCATTCAATTATTTTATTTAAATAAATAAAACATTTTCAGTCAATTACTTTTACCCCGCTCTCTCTCTCTCTCTCTCTCGTTTACGGTTCCACGCGCGACGGTTCAAGCCAACGCGCCACCGTTACAGATCAATTTTCCATCGCACTCTTTGTGTGTTTGTTCATTTCCGTCGTTTCTCCATTTTCATCTCTTCTCCTCCTTGAGATTCTTCTCCTCCATCGACTCTCATCCTCCTTTGTCTCAATCGATCTCGTCATCTACCGTTGATTCCAGCGGCGGAGGAGGAGGTTCTAGACATGGCTGTGTCGTTGCTCCGGTTGCCAATTTATCTTGATCGAAACAGACATGGCGGTGAGGTTAGGGATTTACACTTATTGACTAAACATGGAGGTTATAGACATGGCGGTGTCATTGATCCGATTGCAGTTGCGGCTGACAATATTGGTAAGGAAACTTTTTGTTCTTCCTTTTCCTTTCCTGATTTTTGTTCTTCAATTTAGTTTCTGTGATGCGGTTTTTTACTGAATTTTTGGATAATTCTGTGATAGTGTTGATATACCTGATTTATGCGTAACTTTTGATCGATTCGTAGTTGATTGAGATTAGTAAACAAATTCAAAAACTGAAAAGAAATTTTCACATCACATGAATTCTCTATTACTAGAAAAATAACCGATATTATGAGATGAGGATTGGTTTGTTTGTCATTTGAGAAATTGAATTCTGCTTAGTGTAACAAAAGAACAGAAAAAAGAATTAAGAACATAGGAGACGGATTCATTTCATTTACTAGAAACACTCAACATTTGCCATAATCATACCTAGTGTATCCTTATCTAGAAACAAAACAAAAATGCCAACCACTTCATCTGTAAGAGACCTCACTGTCCTAAAAAATTTCAATGTGGACAATCACCATCGAAAAGCTTATATCATCAAAGAAGTAAATCGGTAGCCTCCTATCATAAACTTGATTAAGTGTAACATTTGCTTACATAAAAAATAAAGTAGTATTTGAAAATGGTTGTAACATATTTTGAAAAGCAAATGGTTTCAACTAACAATGTATGGCACATATGACCAAAATCTGCATATAGAAATAAGCCATACATATTGCATATATCTACTTTGAAACTATGTTCCTGAACACTTAATTTCAAAATTTATGATGATTGGTCTCTTGTTGGCACATGGTAATGAATGTTGTACACAGGGATTCTTATTCAATGTGGTTTCAAAACAAATCTCAAAAATTCCATTAATAGCAAATTTAATATTTTCACCTTTTTCTTATTTTAGCAAATTTCACATATTTCCCTTCATGATACAAACCAAACAGCAAGTGTCATAACTTTTGCAAGTTTGCAACAACTCTTTATGTTCAACATTTGATGAGTTTTCACATTGTTGTCCTCATCTCACCAATATGGTCCCTTTGTTTTATTATTCATGACCCCACATTTATCTTCCTCGGACCTGCATTGAGAATATTGACTGCATCATCAACTTAAAATGACACTCATACCCTTTATTTCTCTCTTAAATAAGAAAAAGTTACAGTGGTAGTTTTGTCATTTCCTGTTGGCCTTCATAAAATTGATATATATAGTCTTATTTCATGACATTTCATAAAACTTCCTTCCAGATAGAGAGGTAACATTTCTTCTCCTCTCCTATTATTCCTTTCTTCTTATACATATGAACATAATTAATATTCTTGAAATTATAATTTGCGGTTACTTAGAAAAATAATGTGGTGTTTTGTTTAATTTTGTGTACTCTTGTTAATATGTTTCTGTTTGATTCTTTACGTGGTAAGTGAAATAGATCCACGGAAAAAAGGTCTAGCTAGCTATAGGGTTTTTTCTAAGAGATGGGGCGTGGAAAGATTGAGATTAAGAAGATTCAAAATAAAACAACAAGGCAAGTAACATTTTCCAAAAGAAGAACTGGATTGTTGAAGAAGACTCATGAGCTATCAGTGCTATGTGAAGCTCAAGTTGGACTAATAATTTTCTCCAGCACTGGAAAACTCTCCCAATATTGCTCTGATTCCACCAGGTATATTTATCCTTCATTTTATTTTGTATTTTTCTCTTAGATCCCTTGCATTATTTTGTGTAAACTCAAGTGTTGATTTAATTTGTGTGATGATGAAACTCTTCAGAGTTTCTGCAACTTCACTATGGATTTAATATGTTTTTCTAAACTATAATATGTTATTTTTTAATATTTGTTTATTTTTGTTATCTTTCTCACTGTGTGACAAAGAAACTAATGTTCTTTCTGATGTACATGTACAAGTCAAATGGAAATTATTTTGGGGTTACATTAAATTTTACATGTACATGTCAAACTTGAATCATCTATAACCGATCTTTATGAGACGTTTCGATTAAAAGAGAGTTGCCACGCTGACTTGTATTGATATACTCTTAATTTCATTTTAGATCTCTTGCATTGCAAAGTTGTTTGATTTGTTTGATGTAAACTCAAGTGTTTCAGCAGCTTCATTGCATTGATTTCATTCACATTTTAATTTTTTTAAATTTATTTTGAGGTTACTTTTTAGAATTTTGATTAATTACTTTTCACAAGGAGAAATTAGTTCATACTACTAATATATATTAAACTATATAGAGTGTGTTTATTTTACGGTACTTATATTGTGTTATAATATATTGTTGTGTATATGAGAGAGAAATTGATGTGCTGATTTACATTTTTTTGGAGTAAATGTGCTGATTTACATGAACATGCCAAAAGGAATTAGTTATATATTTTGGGTTTTTTTTTTAATTTTGATTAATTGATTTTCTTTTTTCAAAATTATAATGTACATAGTGTGTTTTTTGGGTTAGTAAAATATATATGATATAATATATACATGGGTCAGAGTATAAACCTGAATTTTTCATTTATTCATTTAAAAAATATGAACTTCTAATCACTAAACAACTTGACAAAAAAATACATATGATATTTTGTTTGTAAAGGATTCATTTTGGTGTTTCTTCCAAGTTAATATGTTATCTTTCTCTCTTTCTGTGAGTTTATGAGAGAGAGATTGTCATGACATGACATGTACATGAAGTGAAGTTATTGGTCTTTTTCATTCGATCAAACTAGGTTGACCAACTTGAGTGTGTAAGACATGGACAGTTAGTTTATTATTCTGATGATGATGCAAGCTGATATGACAAATATGTATATGATGATTTCATGTTATAATTTGTTTTTTCAGACATCATGTGCTGGAGATTATACATTTCACTTTCAACAACATACATATGTAGATAGATAATGAATATGAATGTCATTTCAGCTCTCCATAGTGATTTTTATAGGGCTACAACTTATAGAATCAAATTACAGCTGTCTCTTGCTGCATCAATTATCTGTCCTACTTTTCATTTACATTTTTTTACGAAATTTACATTACAAAGTAACAAGGTCAAAACTGAGAGTTTGTGGAAACATTTGTAATTGCTTGTGTTGTTATTTAACTTTGGTGTTTATAGAATTTCTTCAACCAAAATGTTATACTGTTTCTGTGAATTTAATTTAATTTATTTTCTGATAGTGGAATAAAATTAAAGTATGAATGTATGATATTATTTTCTGTCATGGATTTTATTCATGTAATAATAATGAAGTGAAATTTTTTCAGGATGGACCAAATCATTGAAAGGTACGAGAGAAGTACAGGTAAAAGCATTATGGCTGAACATGATGATCATCAGATTCACCCCAGGGTATGAGCCTCACTCATATGCTAATTTTTTTTAATGTTGATTATGAAAAATTAATTAAGCCTTGCTAGTGTGAGAGAGCTTAGTTATATATGCACATATATAAATCAATTAGTACCTAATGTAATCAATTATGTTGGTAAAATATTTGTTTATAGGAATTAGAAATGTTCCATGACATGGCAATGCTGAGGCAGGAAAGTCTTCGTCTTGAATTGGGAATTCAACGCTATCTTGGAGATGACATGAAGGGTTTACACTTTGATGACTTGACTAAAATTGAACATGAATTAGAAATTTCTCTTGCTAAAGTTCGAAACCGTCAGGTTAGTCAAGATTAATTTATATATTTTTTTTAGGGAATGGATTAATTTATCTATTGTATACCTAGTAATTAGTTTATTTCATCTTCAATGTTCATGAACTTTGATTAATGTGGCTTTTGTTTTATTCAAAATAAAATAAACTTTCATATCATTTTCATAGTAATTTATCTATTACCTTTTGCTTCAACTTTCATATTCTAAATCATTTTCATAGTTTTTGTCATATAAGAATGAAAATGAAATTAACTTGATCAAAATGTTCAATGAAAATAAATTTATCAATGAAACATAGGGAATGGGTGTATTAATTTTCAAGATTGTTTGCAAAGGTGTAACCTTTATATGGAGTCTTCATTACTCACTTAATTTTCAATGTAATTAGATTAGAGTACTTCTTGTTAATTTTAATCAATATTATCTCTTTTTCTGTTCATAAAAAATCTGACCTTGTAATTTACCAAGTAATATTTTCATGATTATCCTTCAACACAAATTATTGACACATTATTTTCAATGCAGAATGAGCTCATACAGCAGCAAATGGAGAATCTGCGAAGGAAGGTGACACATATGATTAAACTAACTCTCTTTAATTAACACACAGTTCCCACCTTTATCATTGATCATTAATAGAGACATACCATAATTGTATATTTGTTGTTGTGATTCAGGAAAGACTCTTGCAAGATGAAAATATCAATTTATCCAACTGGGTAAGAATATATACTCCTACTAATAATATTAGCACCTTTTGAATTTGAATCTGGATTTGTATATACTCATACATTATACCATGATTTGACACTGAGATCGAAGATGCAATGCTGTTCTAGAGGACTTCTAAAACTTTTATACTGTGGTCGTAATTGCAGTTGCGCAATTTAAAACTATGTATTTAACTAATTAATTTTTTAATGACATGTTAAACTAATTAATGTTACCAATCAATTTGTAACTTGATGGAATATTAATTTGGACATTTAATTTAATTGATTAGGAGCACAAGGCACTGATGGAAAACAAGACTGTGATGGATCAGTTTGCATTTTTTGAGGATCAACCTCTTAGTAGGATCCTTCAACTTGCTGCACCTGTTAATCCCTATCTCCAGCTTGCTCAGCCAAATTTTCAAGATTATAATCTCAAGACTAGGGACCTCGATCAGCCATAAATATTAATTAGTTAATGGTATATATATTATTAAACATCATTAATTAATTTCTTGTATTAATATTTATTATGATTAATTATTGACATGTCTGTGGTTTTGTGACTTGCAGAGTAACATGGAATCCTGGAATATCACTCGTGCCCTGCCATATATCATGCACAGCTTGATTCTGAACAATTTATAATAATTTTACTTTTCATGTCAAGTGTCATGGAGATGTACTCCATATAACAAGTACTTATGTTTGTGTATGTTTGCTTATGACTTAAAAAGAGGAGTATTGATTAGGTATATGTAGTAGATACCTATATATTCACCGGTAATTTTAATTGATTTGCTTATATATACACTATACTATATATCTTAATCATAGTACATAAGAAGGGCTACTATACATCTTAGTAATCTATATATTGTAATCGTTAGTTATTGACGTTATAGCCACTAGCCTCTATATATATGGAAGCTTATCACAGCATTTCAAATGCATTTTGAGTCTGCAAAATGGACTGTTCGGTGGCCCAAATCCGACTTGGGGATTTATAAGTCGGATTCGAACCCAATCATAGGGTCTGGTCTAGTAATTTAGAAATTAAAAACAGTCGGTTTCAAACTTAGTAACATCATCTTACCTTGAAATTTTGATATTTTTATCAGTTGAATTAGAATTTATGAATGGACGTATATGAAGCTCATTTTATCATAGAATATAATAAGAGATTTTTTTTTATAACTTTTTTTTTTTGGTTACAATAATAAGAGTTTTTTTTTTTTTACAACATTTAATAAGAGATTTTAGATAAGTAAATCATTCCATTTAAAATTCTAAATAAACACCAATCAATATTTTATTTTAAGGAAAGGTTACACTTACCTTTGAGGTGTATTTAAATGACATATATATCCTCCCATGTCCAACACTGACATTTCAAATAATGAGATCTTGGAAGGAGGGTGTTTTCTTGATCACAACCCTAATGACAAGGTTGTTGTGAAGTACTTTGACCTAGGCCCTCTAAATAATATGAACATTGTTCTTCTCCCATCACGTTTTGCTCGTTTCCAACTGCACTTTCGAAAATAGCCCCGTCTGAGTCAACTCACGCAGCTGTATAACCTGCGTGACCTAAGTCACGCTGCATCACTTGAACCACCCAGAACCATCGCGTTCTGAATTGTTTCCGGCCACCACAACACAAGCTTGCTCCATCGTTGTGAGACTTTCATTCTATATTTTTGTTGTTTCGGTTTTCTCCTGAGCGAATTTTGATCCCCCTGTGTTATATTTGATTATGAGTTGCGACCCATGTAACATTGTGTATAATTTATGTGTTGTTTTTGATTTTGTGTTGCAATTTCTCTGATGTTTGTTTATAATAACAGGTGCTACAAATCTCAAGACACAGTGTTGCAATTTTGTGTTGTTTTTTCCTCTAATGTTTGTTCATAATTCACTCACATTCACATGCCAAAACCTTAACCTGTTCCTCTCAGAATTCGTAACATAGCTAAATGGTGTTTAAGAATTCGTAACCCATGCCAAAAGTTTTTGCTTACGCAGGGGTATTTTGGTCATTTCACTTGGGAATGAGCAAAAACTTTTGGATAAAGAGCAGAATTCATGACTTTGTTCATCACACATTCTAAAATCCTAAGGCCATCTCCATTATGTTAGCATGCTTTGCTGCTTTTTCTTTTTATTTCATTTAATTATATTACACAAATGATAATATGTCAAATATTTTAAAAAATCAAGAGTGACAAGCTGACTTGTGTTGTATATACGTGATGTACAAAACCAAACAGAACTATAACAAGAAAAAACAAAGACTTAGTTTGCATAAAAGAAAGAATGTCAATAGCATCTAAAACAGCAGCTTAGGATTAATTTACAACAAAAATAAGCTATTGATATCCTTAAATCCATTTTGACTTTCATTGTCGTTTTAAATGGTGATTGTGGTTACACCGTGAAACGGAAAACCGTGGACGTTGCGATCGAAATTGTAGTTATGATTCTGATTACCGATACCTCAAAATCCTTTATACTGCGGACCGCAATTTAAAATCATCATTTTTATACTACATATTTTTGTTATTTATGCTATTGGTGGTGACATTGAAACCAATCTCAATTTGTCTGCCACATAAGCCATTGCATGAATTTGACTACATGCCTCTTTGAGAACATGAAGCAAAATCAAAAGAAATATGCCTCCAAAAGCAATAACTCTCAACATTACTTTTTCTGGCGGTGACTTTGCAATCAAATAAACACAATCCAAACTTATCAAAATCCAACTAAACCTTTCCATCAACACTTTAATCATGGACACAAATTTCCCCATATTTTCTCCAAAGATTTTACATATAATCCTCAAACAAAGAACACTAACAACAAAAAATGTTGTCATTGACCACCCTTTGTACTTCACTAGTTTCCCTCCAACAACCAAAGCTTCTTTCCTACACACACATGTTGCACATTCACCTGAAAATGTCGAAGACATCAACGCGTCGAAACCGGTATAATAAGGTAACACAATTGAATCCAAATATAAACTTGCATGCAAAATTCCAGAAACTGTTGATGCTGCAAAAAAAGTGTACTGAATGTCCTTATAATCAGCTTCATTATCAAAGGATAATGCAGAAATTAGAACCAATAGAAGAATTGCAGGACCAATACAAGAAAGTGGGAAAATTGTGTTGATTTGATTTCCCTTTGCAAATATTAATATTATAAGTGGAAGAGATATAGGACCAGATGGTAAAAAAAATCTTTTTGATAGACTAAAAAATATTGTTCCTTTTCTTGAGATAATATTCATTATCACAATGAAAAGAGTCAAAAAATAAGAAATAGTTGTGAAGAGAAGGACTAAGATATCAATGGAAAGATGATAATTTGGAGGGTAAGTTTTGTCACATACATAATGGTAAGGGCAATTGATTGTATCCATTGTTTCTTCCATTTGCCAACTTATGCATTTGAAAAATGTGGCATGAATTTCTTCTAGGTCCCATCCAGGTTGGAATGTTGGGTTTTTTGGGAGCCAGATAAGGCTATTCATCATTATATGGTTCTATGTTGTGAATTAAATCAAAAGTTGATCGTATAAATAAGAATCTTATGGTTATTTTTGTTGTTGGTTGGGGTATTCAACTTTAAGTTTTGAATAGGATGAAGAAAGATCAACTAATCAATTTTTTTTAAACCAAGTGATTGTAATCAAGTGGCTAATGAAATTCAGCTAATGACAAATGGTTCGAGAGAATCAGAGTTGGAATCCTGACTAGAACAAGATTTAGGCAGATTTTACTTATCTTCTAGCCGAACTCCTGATTACCAGAGTCTCTTTCTCATAGAAACTAGAAACCGAAGGGTTAAAGAAAAATTGTTCAGAAAAATTCAAGTTCGAATCAGAACCATATTTAGTCAAATTTTACTTATCTTTTGGTTGAACTTCAGATTATCAGAGTTTATTTCTCATAGAAACTAAGAACGAAGGATTAAGACAATTTTTTTTTTATTCTAGATATATAAATGAATTTGGTGGCATTAAAACAACATTGTGGCTACATTAATTTACTTTCTGTTTGCAATTTTCTAAGCAAAATTTCTTTCAATGAGGAATTATGTTTCTATCTGAAGTATACTAGGTAGTTGAATGGAAGAATATTTTCTAAAACAAGTTGTTGGGTTTTTTTAAGTGAAGAAATGGTGTACTAAAATTTAGGCAACGTGATTTCAAAGGGAAAGGGATGCTGTTAGGTGAGTGATAGTTCTTACTTGATTGTATGATGGGGTGCCAAATTGATAGTATCAAC
>Ga0228710_1003927_pt1 | contig 23565 bp, 16 predicted proteins | sample MedpolnodulmetaG_FD_177995 | JGI IMG/M metagenome (GOLD analysis project Ga0228710, IMG submission 177995) | Root nodule microbial communities from Medicago polymorpha collected in Santa Monica, California, United States - pink nodules | ecosystem: Host-associated > Plants > Roots > Nodule...
TTATAATATTATTTGGTAGTTTTTTTTTTTTTTGACAGAATGTTATTTGGTAGGTGTATATCTTTCTTTAACCATTTTCAAAATCTTTCTTTAACCTTTGATGCATCAATTTTTAAGGCTTCTCAATTACCACTACTACTAGAGACACTTCACATCCCCATGATCCGGGGCTCCTAAAAGTGTCATCTGCACCTTTTGATTTTAGGTTGAATAAATTGAGGGCACCAACTCAAATGATTTAATAGGACAAATTCTCTTGTCACCTTTTTCTTTTCCTTATTGTTGTTCATTTGGCTTTTATTTCTTATTTTTTTCCTCCAACCAAAATTCGACTCCATCTTTAAAGTGATCTCACTAGACACAGCTAAATACTTGGACAAAACTTAAGTATAGTTCCTTGGTATTATAGAACAAAGACAAATATTCTTATAAAAAAAATTGGTTTTCTTGGAATTTTAATAAAAAAACATTAAAATGACAATTAAAAAGGAGAAAACAGATTCAATAGTGTAATGAGTCTTTAAATTATTCATTCTCAACCTTCAGTTTTTTATCCAAAAAACTTTTATCCGATTAGAGATCCTTTTATTTTTTTAAATAAATAAACATCACATTTACTATAATTTTGATGTATAAATGTTTAATTATTGTCACCAATTTTTAAAAAGTGAACATTTATATCATTGATTTACTTCTAAACTATAGTAAAGTATATCTCCATTTCTTATAGAAGAGAGGGTTCATGCCCCTCATACTATAGGTGAAAATATGTTAGACCGAACTATGTTTTGTAAGGCATGAGTCTGGTATGTCAAAAATTTTAAGGCCTAAGTTTGACATGTGATCTGTCGTAGGCTTATTTTTTAGGTCTGAGTTTAGTCTTTTGAAAGCCTCATATGACCTACTAGCTTGTTTAAATGTTTATTTCATTTGAACATTTGTAAACAAGTAATATGATCTAAGTTTAAATATATTGGCGAACTAATGTATCAATGAGATTAAACTCTCTTATGATATTTAACATGGAAAAATTAATGCTTACTAATAAGCTTAAATTACTTAAAATGTTTACAAAGCTATAATTTAATTTAAACTACATAATATAATATAATAATATCAATAATATTCATATTTACTTAAGTAAACCGATCTAATAGCCTAAGTGGTTTTTTTTATGGCTATTGGTCTGCTTTTTTTTTTTTTAACTAAATAAGCTTTTAAAAAAACTTAAGTCTTCTCTATTTTTTTTAAAAAAAAGTTTAACCTGACTTATCGCAGGTTAAACCGTAAACCCCTCAAGACCAACTTGACATATTTTTGTACCTACTTCTTATTCACATTTTACCTACCAACAAAGTGAGTGTGTGGGGTGGAGGAATTCTTCCGTGGTCACAAGACCAAATCAAAAGTGTTTGGACACAACATATAAAAAGATGGTTTTTAAAATATTCAATTATTTTTTTTTATCAATTTCCTTCTTATTATTAAAAAAATATTTTTTTATGTGTATGTGACCAAACACTTTTTATTTGGTCATGTGACCATATTAGAATTTCTCGTGTGAGGTGAGTGGTAACTCAATGATTGACAACCTTATGATAAGAGTTTAATGCATTTTTGTGGACAAGAAGGAGAAGAACATGTCCTTGGCCGAACCCAATATGTTGCACCAATTGGCAAACAATTTCCACTGTCTTCTCTTTATGTGAGTTGATATAAATTGAAAACAATGCAAGGGCAACAGCATATATGTCGACATGTTGCTAATTGCATAGGTGCAAGTTGATGGGACTTGGGTTCTATCCCTCTCCTCATGTCCTTATTACTTGAATAGAAAAAAGGGCCCAAAGAGTTAGGAGACGTTGATTGTACTTAATCCCAACTTTAACCTCAAAAATCTTATTCCTATAAAGAATTGGTGAGGGATGATTGAATTGAGTGGAACGAGTGACTGCACTGTGCTTGGAATCATTGAAAATCCTGTGTTGAAATTTGGTTGGGAGAAGACAACTAGTGGTGTTGTGGGCACCATTTTAATTATGATATTCAATCACACACACAAAACAAACAGAACATACTATTAACTAGGTATTGCGAATATGGGAAATGTTAATTGGATTAAAAAATTGTTATCTTTATATAAGGTGCAGATATGATTTCATTTCTTTATTAATTTTTTTCTTTCAGAGTCAAATCAATAGTTTATAAATAATGTTTTTTTAATCCTTAAAAAAAATGTATTTTTATACCGTTCAATTTTTAGATGTTCAAAAACCATTTTTCTACAAATATCATCCTCCCAAATAAAAGTTGCAGGGTATCTTAATTTTAATTGTCTATTTGTTCTTTTTACTAGATCTAAATTGTGTGCCATGTACGAGTCGTTTTAAATTTACATTTTTTAATTTTATTTATTATTTAAATGAATTCTTGGAATTCTTTTAACATATTAGATTAACTCTTTTCCTCAAAAAAAAACATATTAGATTAACTCTGATGAACGTGTGACACAATATTTATTCAAAGCTTTTCTTCTTTCAGTAAATAAGTTTTGACTTCTAAACACATTTTCACTCTATTGCAAACGCTATTTGTTGATTTTTACCTTCTGTAATAATGCCAACACCGCAACATTGTTGTAGTTTTTTTCCCAAAAATTTATGCCTTTATTCATCAGACGGGTCAACGGAAACCAGCGTCAAAAGTCCCGTTTATAGTTTAAATCAAACAGACCCATAATGCTCTTTAGAGTTTAGATTGATCAAAAGGTACACGACACCTTTGTCCAAGTTTCTCCTCTCTTTTTTTTTTTCTTTTCCATTCAAATAAAAACGACGCCTTTGTCCAAATGTTGTATACAGCTAAAGTTGGATTCCATAACATATAATAACATTAAAATCCAAATAAATAAAAAACCATAACCATTATATTACAAATATTCCAGACAAATCAGGAGCCTGGGTTCTTTGCTTTTTAACACTTCAGCTGCTGCTAAATAACCAATAAGCTAGTGTATGTTAGAACTCTGATTCTGAAAATGTATTCAATGAACACCCTTTTCTTTGCAATCTTCATCGACACTACTGAGTTTTGAAGCATCTTCTTAGCAACAACCACTTGTGGCTGCATCGGACTGGGGCTTGTCCTTAAAAATGTTCTTTTTGTTCCCTTTAGAACCTTCGGCTAAGAGGCTAGGTGTGTCCAAAATCTGGGTGCGTATAAAGACCAAAGCTTACAATATGTTATAACAAAATATGCTTGTATTCCATGATGTTAGCATGTTTGATTATCACAACTCAAAATATGCAATCCAAATCCATTTCTCCCATGTACCATTTTTTCTTAATGTTTCCAATTTGTGTCTCATCAGAAACAGATGATATGATTGGCGTGTTTAGATCCCCCCCCTACAGCAGCTGTGGGGACCATTAGATTTAGTGAAAAAAGTTTTTTCAATTAAACATTCCTATCTTTCCCAATTATATATGGGAGGCATATCTATGCAAATTTGAAAGGATTAACATGTTATAAGAGTTAAGAGGAACAAATTATGATCTTCAAATTTATACTGATGATGAGGGAATAATAATATGCAGCAGACCAATAAGAAATTTTAATACTGGTCTGGATTCAGAAATTTTAATGTGTCAGTGTGTCTGCTTGGAAGTAGTATGCAGCAGATCAATAAGAGACAAAGGTAATGTAAGAAAATAGGCAAACGTGTTCTCAACGTACCTTCAAAACTAGCTCTTCAAAGCAATGTTGTACGTTAACTCGAGTCTTAGCACTGCATTCAATAAATAGGCAACCATATTCCCTTGCAAAGTCTATTCCCTCTTTCTTTGTCACAACTCTGTCACTCTCCTGCGAAGCAAATATTATCCATTTGCATGTCAACTCCTCTAGTTATGCATGAGAGAGAGAGAGAGAGAGAGAGAGAGAGAGAGAGAGAGAGAGAGTAACATGCTCTAATTCAATGCATAAATCAGAACAATGATGATTCTTAATGGGCCACAATGGAAATAATGGACCATTATATAAATTCATTATTTACATTTAATTTAAATACTATGTAAAATCATACAAAAATAAACTGCCTCCTTATGTTTCTTATTTAAATAAAAATCAAAGGATGATGACTATCCAATTACAGAGACTTCCTCACAAGTCACTAAAATTGAAACTGAAAACACAACAAAACAGATGATAGACAAGTATGCTAGCCCAAAAAAACCTCTTTATAAAATCCCCTTTGTGACATTCAATAATAGAAACCACACATAGATTTCCTCCCAAGTCACGCCTATGTTGAAATCAGAAAAACAACTATATTCCATGACAAATGGGAGGGGAGAAACTTCTGATAGAACGTTCAGGAATCATGCTCTGCCCATAAAAATAAAGGCGAAGTACTCAAATGGAAACCTTGAGATAATTGTAGACGTCCTAAAAGAATATACCTTATCAACTTTGTTTCCAACAAGCATCTTGATGCAGTCCTGATTTGTTGAATAAAGGTCTACTTCCTTAGCCCATACTTCTGAGAGATTTGTAAAAGTATCTCGTCGAGTAACATCGTAAGCTGCAGCAGTTTAAGGAATGAAATGCAGTTAAACAAAACAAAATTTCAACAGTTCATCTACAGTTTCCTAAATTCCACAGACAGTCAGCATAATGCAAATTTCCAGGTGAATTCAGTTAATAAATTCAATGAAAATTTTAGTTAGTTATTGAATTGCCGCCACAGCTCCATTAGATGAAAGAGCACTTTCTTAACAAGCCATAGCATGATATAGGTAAGAAAGTATATTTAATAGTGTACACCTGTCAATATCATATTTAGAATAATAGAGTGGAGTCGCCGTTGGAAATACTTAAGTTTGAAGGGATTATAAATAGGAATAGTTGCTGTGAAAAGAGAAATCCTTTGTGGAGGGGAAACCCTTGGAAAAAAATAATAGTCTCCATCTCCAGCTTAATTTTCAATAACACACTTCTACTAATTTGAATCTATCTTGCTTCCATTACAACTTTTTCTGGTTCCCAATAAATTGGTCCGACCTGCCAAATCTTTGGCTGAGGGAGAAATGAAGGTGGCAGCAGTGTCATTGAAGGAGGCAATGAAAATGGATTGCAGCCATGTCTGTCGGAGTCTAACATTTATGAAATCGAAAAGATGTTGTATCAATAAAGATAAGTTAAAAAGGTTGGGATAAGTTAGGTTTGTTAGTAAGTTAGAAGGGATTATAAATAAGGTAAGTTAGGATAGAAGGGGTCATTTTGTACATCTGATAGTTGTTGTGAAAGGAATGTGAAGGGGAACCCTTGAGAAGAATTCCATTCTTCGCTTTCTGTTCACTTTTCAATAATACGCTTCTATATTTTTTTATCATTTCTATCTTTCTTTCATTATAGTTTCTCTGAATTTAAAACAAAATGATCTTTATCCCACCCCCCCAAAAAAAAAACAAAGTGATCCAACTTGTAAAACTGTTGTTGGAGGAGAAATGAAGGTGACAGTGTCATTGAAAGAGGAGACCAACAATCATGAATTACCCTTGTGCACTGAAGTCTAGCATTTCTTGAACCAAGAAGACGTCGTATTAGTTCATTAAGATGCAAGGAATCAATTGTGATGAAAAAATGGGAGTGGTAGGAACCACTATGATAAAAAAGAATGTCAAAGGGATTGGAGTAACCAAAAAATACAATGGTCAAGAGACGGAGAAACAGAAACTTGATGTTGAAGGGAAAGTGTGGAATTTTGAGAGTAAGAAGACCAAAGGGAATTCATAACCGAACAAAAACTGTGGAGCATACAATGGAAAAATCAAATGAGGTGACCAATGAACATGGGTCTCAGGCTCAGCTGTTGGAGATCAAGGCGAGACTCGGTGAAATAGATGAAATCAACACAGCTCTTTGTCGTTTAATGTAAAAATAGGGATTGACAAGGGAGGATGATGGGTTCAACCTACAAATTCTAGGTGGAATGAAGAGGACCAAAGAAACCTCAAATGATCATAGTAAGTCTGAGTGTGGCAGCGACAGGACCGTGCATGGGCAAGAAAGATGGGTGATATAGGACCAATCCATCAGCCTGTGTCACTGGAAGGTTCTCAATAGATGAAGCCACAGGAACAAGCAAACACAAGGATAGAATCAGAGCTCTACCTAGTGGTAAAGATACTTGTATTTAAGGTGGATGGCGATGGTGGAGAAGGCATTGACCACAACCAATTAGAAGCCAAGTCGATTATTCATGTTGATGCAACAAGGAATAATATGGAAATTGTGGCAAGGAAGAAACAAGGAGAAAAGAGAACGGAAGAAAGATGTAACCATACAGAGGTGAGAGGTAAAACAGGGAAGGAAACTCAATATATGGATACTGTGAGGGTGTGGTATGAGAAAAGAGGAATGAAAACCTTGAAAATTTGAGTCTCGGACAATCCAGGTAAACCCACTGCCTCCACTAGAACTATCGGGAGTTGATTCACTTACAGTGCCCAAAGAGATCCAGGTAACAGAGTCTAGTAATATACACATCCTGTCGAAGCTACAAGATGCTAGCCCAGTTATGATAGCAATTAGGTCATTGTTCAAAGAGTCACAATGGGCATATAATATTGCAAATTTGATTTTAAAGAGCAAAAAAACAAATGGGAGGGATCAGCATTCCATGCTTGACCTAATGGGCCATACCCAAATGCATGTCGATAATGAGATCCATGAGAGAAGGATAACTAGCAACGCCTACCAACCTAACTTATTGTTGGACTTAATCAACGAAGTCTATGGAGTACAAGGAGGGAAGATGGTCATTCTTAGACTATGCCTGCAACAACATAAACCAGGGATAATCACAAAGCTATTGCCATAGTAACCTATTTGGATCCTGCTGTGGAAATTACACAAGTCAAGTCTATACAAAGTTACAAACAATGGAATGTAAGGAAATTTTGGGAGGCATCATTAAGTTATTCTCCTAAAGCTACAATAATGCCCAGAGAATTATGTATTTGATTTAAACATTGTTAGTGTTCTTTGTGGACGGAAACCCTTGGGGAGAACCTATTCTCTATTTTCTGTTCAGTTTTCTATAATGCAGTTTTATTTTGTTTTATCCTTTCTATATTTCTCTCATGCCAATTTCTCCAGATTCCAAACAATCATTAATGTATAGTTAAGTTATAAAGAGCTACATAAATTGGTTTCAACTCTCACAATAAGATTGAAGTGATATTCAAAGATTAATCACAGGTAATGAAACTCACCCATAATGATCCCTTGCGCGCCTCGGTAGTAAGAACTTGTCAGTGTTCTGAATCTCTCTTGACCAGCTGCAGAATCAATTAAAAATCATCATCATATATACATCGAAACACTACTAAAAGGAAACATAAAAGAAACACAATGTTGAGACCTGTATCCCAAATGGCAAGCTTTAACTTTTTATCATCTATAGTGACATATTTGACCTTAAAATCAACACCTACACATTACAAAATGCAATGGTTATGAATAATATAATGACATGAAGAATGAAATGAATAGGGGAAAAAAGTGAGTGACTCACCGATTGTAGGAGAGAGATTTTCGAAAGAATCAGAGGTGAAACAGAGGAGGAGACTACTCTTGCCAACACCGGAGTCTCCAATCATCAAAAGCTTGAAAACATAATCGAATTCCTGAGTAGTACTCGAATCCATCGCAATTAACTGATTCCATCATAAAATAACAAAAAAAAAACATATATACATGATCAGATTTCAATGTATATTGATTGGGTGATAAGAAAAAGATCAGCGGAATTGCATACCTGGGAATTAAGAAGATGAAATCATATATGCTATGCGTAGAGGAAAGAAGAGAAGATGGAATTTTAACGTAAAAAATTAAACAAGAACCGTATCCGATTTACCAGGTCGCCGTACCGCTTTCTTTCTTTTATTTTTCTCATCATACATGCATCTCGTATATAAATTATTACAAACTTTTTTTTTAAGCTCTCGCTAACCAATAATGCACTCTTTATGAATTCTTAATTGATAAATTGTTTATAGAAAAAGTTTTATGATTCAATTTCTAACGTATATTAATATATCAACATAATTAATCATTTTCGTATTAACCGTGCACAAACATTAAAGTGACAATTATTCACTTATTCACTTTTAGAAGATGAACTTATAGTCATTAGACTACTTGATAAAATAAATTAAAATAAAAAACATATTTAAATATCATTTAAAGAAAACAACATATTTATTAAGAAGAAAAAGAAAACGATAACTAGTGTCCTTAAAATACTCTTTAACAACATTTATAAAGTGTTATAGAAATTGATTTCAATGATAAAATTAGTAACATTTATTAAAACACCCTTATTAATTATAGTTAGTGGAGTAGTTTTTTTTTTTTTTTGACAGTAAACAAAACTTAACATTTCATAAAACATAGAATATTACATCAGTTGCTGTTGACATTGAAGGGACATTCCCCAACAAACTTGAAGAGTCAATCCAAGAGAAATAGCCTACTGAATCATGATTTACAATACACATAAACTTTGTAGACAAATATGAGAAATTCGACCATAATTCACACCCTAACAATCCATTCATCAACATCTTCCATCTTCTAAAGGTGACAAAGGAGATATGAGAAGTTGAATGAAATGAAAAATTTATTTGAAGAGGCTGATCTAGCAAACAAGGCATCTGTTGTTGCTGCTGCTCCTATCTATGTCTCTCCTCCAAAACACAGTTATTCAGCTCTTTTTCGATCTGAATCAATTGATAAGTTTTTTATGGATCCACCTTTCTATGATTCATCTGTTCTTTTAAAATCCACTTCTCCTTCTTTTAATGTTTTGACTGGTACATCTCTTCCTCCTTCAATGGATGAGCGCCCTCCTAAGAGGTCAAAAACTGAGAAGAATATTAGAAGGATAAGGAAAGACATTCTCAAAGTATTTGAAGCACTGCATGGTATTATGAATCATATTGTATATGATTCTATGGAAAGAACATTACTCATGCAATAGTTAAATAAGTTTTTTCTCCCTTTAAATATACCTATTTTTAGTCCCTCTAATTTTTTTAAAGAGACTAAAAATGAAAATAGATATTTTAGAGGCAGAAAAATATAGTTAACCATGTACCTATACTGGAATAACAATAATTGATTTCATTCCCTTAAAAAAAATTGATTTCATATGAATGTCTCTATAGTCAAAATAATTCAGGTTCAATTCATTGTGTATTAATTTTGGTAGTGTGTTTGAAAGCTTCTATGGTAGTTGGTTTGAGATGAGCTTCACGTGAAAAAAAAAGAGGTACCAACCCACAAAAAAGTTTTGATGTTGTGTTTTTTTTATTTAATTCATAACAAGGGTAAGTATGATATTTTAAATTGATGTTTATAATTTATAATTTTATTAACTTTTGTTTAGCCTTTTAAGATTTACCATATATTTGGGGGGAGTATACAATTAACCATGTTAGCTGAACAACCTAAAATATGAGGTATCTTTAATGGGTCAAGCATGAACCAAAAATATAACAAGTCCAGCCTAAACGCCACCTGTGATAATGACGTCGAGGTGAGATTTTGACTAAGGAGTCATTATTATGGCATTTTGATTTGAAGAGAAATTTGAGGAAGAAATTAAAATTAGGGTTTAGTTTTCAATTGGGGGAGAAATAAACTTTGTTGTTTTTAATTTTTTTTTAATAAAAGTGGTTTTATCGATTGGATAAAATAAGTTGGATGGATTGGATCAATCCATATTTTAATGGATGGATTGAATCTAATCAATTAAAAAAATGGTTTAGTAGATAAATCATATTGATTTTTTAGTGTTTGGATAAGATGAATATGAATTTGACGGTTTCCATTGCCACCCTGTAGTAGATATAAGTTTTTTGTGAGAGACTTCATCACCCCACTACCCTCTCTTCCAGACATATTGTATCAACATCAAACACATAACAATAGTTAAAAAGGATGTTCAATGAACATTAATTATAGGAAAATTGGAACTTCACATAATATCTTCACCAACATTGTAACATCACTTATAAAATTTACAATAATCCTTCGTGCCTTTTAAATAAAGGCAACCGCATCAATGTCATTTCCATCAAAACATTTTTTTTTAATTTCAAACACATCATATTTCATAACATCAAGGCCAACGCATATACTATAATATCCTCATTTGCATCAATAATATCTTCACCAACATTGTAACATCACTTATAAAATTTACAATAATCCTTCGTGCCTTTTAAATAAAGGCAACCGCATCAATGTCATTTCCATCAAAACATTTTTTTTTAATTTCAAACACATCATATTTCATAACATCAAGGCCAACGCATATACTATAATATCCTCATTTGCATCAATAATATTTTATTCAACCACTCATAAAAAGATACATACATGCAATCATACAAATTGAATATCACACTTAAATGGGAAGCAAACCACATCTGTTTTGACCAATGACATTTCTTAAAGAGGTGAGAAGTTGTCTCATTATTTTCTCTAAAATATATAACGAATCACAATTGATTCTTCATTTTAAAATGTCGGTTTGACCGATGGTTATGCACTTAGCATCCTCCAAGCAAAATAAACATGTTTTGGAATAATTTTTATTTTTCACAATTTTTTTCATACTTGATGATAAATTTATGCTCTAAGTTATGAAAAATAGTTACCACATGTCTAGCCATTAAGAAACGAGGAAAAATTACTGACCGTAAAGTACCTTACACAAAGTGAAATCTATGGCTTTGTTCTATTGCCATTTTCTTCTTATTCTGATTTTAATAATATCGAAAGAGTCAAAAAATGGTTCTACTTGAGCTATATGAATTGAGTTGATTAATATAGATATTAATTAACGCCAAGGTTTATACATAAATACTTAGATGATAAGGTTCATAAACTATTTTTAACGAAGTATGATTGTAATTAACAGGGACTTAAATGAATACTACTTTAATGAAAGTCATGATGAGTGTGTTGAAAAACACTCTAAACTTTGTATAATTTAATTTGTTGTTACAACTTTCTGGCAAATGTAACATGGATTCTACCTTAAGAATGATTTGATTTTCCAACCGATTATCATCATCATCAACTCAAAATTGTGGTTTAAACTCTTTCACTTTTAACGGGAACACTACAAAACTATAAAATGATGTTTATTGCTTTTAGTAATAGAAACTTGTCAAGTCTTTGACAGTTGATTCTTATAATTAATCCTCAATCCACATGGAAACGATATTTTAGTTACTCTTTATTACTTGTTATAGACTAAGTATACTTGCTCACTGTTTTCTAACCAACAAATAACATTATGGATCTAATACGTTATCTAATATTAGAGAACATATTGTTGTATTGCAGGTATATCGTTGTAATCAACCATAAGGCAACAATACAATGTATGCTAGTTGAATGAATGAAAATTGTGCGAATGTCATATGCTCTTGAAAATTTGTACACAGTAGTAAATAACCAAAACAAATTAGCATAAACATGATACTGAAATGAGGGTGACTATGATATTCTAAAACATGTCCAATTTTCAATTTCAAAATTTCTACTAAAAAAGATAAAACAAACCAGTACGTGACAACAATATGCAAGGTATGGCAAACATAATTCATGGACATATTCTGTTTCCCTCATACAAATACCTCCTTAATATCTGCATAACTCTAATACTTATGTATTGTAATGGTCGAACTTGAACTTGAACGTCTATTTCTTCTTCTATATATATCTTTGAAAATAAAACATTTCTTAATCTACAATATGCATGTAAAATAAAAATCTATAATATGTACTTTTGTGAGCACAAAATGATCAATAGAATCACAAAATTGATCAAATTCCTTTCCTTTTTTACCGTTTATTCTACTATTTTATAGACCTTTGTATAAACGATGTATTTTGATGGATAACCATACTATGATCAATTTCCTTAGCAATAACAATGTTCTTAGGAATACTTACCAGGAACAAAACCGATTTAAAAAGGAGAAACAATAAGAGGAATATACTCTGTCAATTGGTTAACAATTACCTTACATAAAATTGGTTAACGAATTCCTGTCTAGAGTGTTCTCATCATCTTTTAGAGCTAAGATCTTGATCTTTCTTATGCGAGTAACTGTCTTGGAAGATAATAACACTCCTGAATCATTTTACGATAATTTGTATTGGAGATTGTTCTCAGCCTTCCGTCATGCAAGTCATAAATAAGGATATTTTAACATCTATTATTAGTTTTGTAAAAAAAAATTTTTTTTTAACAAAAAAAAAAAAAAAAAAAAGTGATGACATATGTTAATGTCATGATCCCAATTCCACCTATTCAATGCCAGCTTTCCATGCACCATATATGTCAATTAATTAATCAGAATGGATCTGATCCAACACCTAAAAAAGACACATATAAATACAAATTTTATTTTATAAATGCCAGCATTTGATCTCATATTTACAATTTACCATATCACCTACTAGCTTGCTTACATAATTAATTAATTTATTTTTGTACAACATAACTAATCCAAAAAAAAAAACACAAATTTATCTGTATAGTATATATAGATAGATAGTTGTGAGAAAAAGAAAAGAACTCGAAGATAAAATGACAGTGGCAATAGGAAAGTGGAGCAAAAGCGTAGATCACGGACCCCGCACATGATTTGGTGGAATTGGGAAGTGATACACACGTGACACCAAAAAGATATCTCCATTTGGTAAAATAAACGATGATGTAATTTAATCAGAGATAAACACAAAAAATAGATGATGGGTCCTACCAATAAATAGATCCTACCATATTATTTTATATTTCTTTTCAAAAAAATAAAATTGTGTCTTTATCTTTTTAAATAAATAAAATAAAGGAGATGATTTTAACTCACCGGACACAAGGTTAGAAAAAGAGTATCTTCCATATTTTCTTTCGCAGAATTTCCGAATCTGACCCCACCAACATCATTATTTTATTATTATTATTTTTCTCATACTTAGTTTCGCTGCGTTGAAACGCGCTCTGTCCAAACCAAAATACGCAAATAACAGTGCAACACGCATCTTCTTCTTCTTCCTCGCAACCACCACCTTGTATTATTTTATTTCATGAGATCAAATCCATGTAACGTAACACAACAATGGAATCAGAGAAAACAACCCTTATGATCCTTGGATCATACACAAAACCATCATGCTCAATCCTATTTCTCTTCTTCACCTTCCTCACCATCCTCTCCCTTCAATTCTCCACCCGCTCTCTCTTCCCTCTTTCCATTCTCCTCTCCCAACAACCATCCCTTTTGGATCCCACCACCTGCTCCGTTTTCTTCCACAACGTCCCTCCCAGAAAAATTATCAAGTCTATCGTTGATTTCGGCGGAGTTGGCGATGGCAAAACCTCTAACACCCAATCGTTTCAGAGAGCTATTCGTTACATGCAACGTTTTCAAGGCAAAGGTGGCTCCCAGCTTAATATTCCCAATGGGACATGGCTCACCGGTAGTTTTAATCTCACCAGTGATTTCACACTTTTTCTTCATCATGGTGCTGTTCTTTTAGGTTCTCAGGTACCATCATTTCTTTTCTTTTTTTTTTATTTCTATTTTCACCTTTTGAATTTTAATTATTATTATTATTATTATTCTGTTTTAATATATTGTTACGTTTTCATGTGAAAATTAACTAGGCTTTCCACCTGCAATTTGGGTTTTGCATGTGATTTTGATCATTACTGTCTTTAGTGACAAAAAAGTTGAAATAAATCATGTTATTTTTAATTTTTATTTCTAATTAAATTAAATTTGTTGTTTTCTGTGTATCTTTATTAAGAAAAGTTGTGAGATGTTGCTTTTGACTTCTTTATGCATGGTTGTACAATTAGTGCAATCACATGGAACCCACCAAACCAAACCAACCAAATGATGTTTGTTTAACTTTCTTTTGTTACTAATTATACTTTTGGAAATTTGATGAAAATGTTATTATTTTAATTTTTATTCCACATTTTACAGGACATTAAAGAATGGCCTATTATTGAACCATTGCCATCTTATGGAAGGGGAAGAGAGAGGTTAGGAGGAAGACATATTAGCCTTATTCATGCAAATGGGGTCCGTAATGTTGTCATTACAGGTAAACAAAAATTAAGTACTTTTTTCCCCTTAATTGCAATTCCTTTAGTATTGTAATAATAACTAATGGAATTAGATTATTTAGACAAAAAATTACCTAATGTAGTGACCAGTGAATGACTACTTTTCAAGGAAAAATCCAACCACTTAATTTTTTTTCTTGTCGATATAATCAATTAACTTGTTTAGTTCAAGTTTGTGAAAACCTGTACAATATATGGTCCAAATATTGCTCATATGAATTATATCATTTTGTAGGAGAAAATGGAACAGTGGATGGTCAAGGGAGGATGTGGTGGGAACTTTGGTGGAACAGAACATTAGTGCACACAAGAGGCCACCTCCTCGAACTCATGAACTCAGAAAATGTTCTTGTTTCAAACCTCACTTTCAGAAATTCTCCGTTTTGGACCATCCATCCTGTTTACTGCAGGTCTGTTCTTTTACAGCACATTCTTCATAGTTTTCTCTTTAAGTTGATTTTATTGCGGAATATTATGGATATTTTTAGTGTTATATTATGCATAGATGTCCTGTTATATTATATATATTGGATGCCCGGTTAAAGAAAATCAGTTCAATTATGTCTTGTACGTTGCTAGCATTTGTAATTGCATAAACTTTGAGGTTTAATAAAATGTTGTGTTTTGATTCAGTAATGTTGTGATCAAAGGGATGACAATCTTGGCTCCTCTTAATGCCCCAAATACTGATGGCATAGACCCAGGTTTGTACTTTGCAATTATTTACCTCTTTATTTATTGTGTTCTGTTATCTTGCTTTTTTGTTTCCTTGTTATGCTTAAATTCAAGTGAACAAATGTTAATACAAATCGTTTTATAGTCTCTTACAAGTGAATTTCCTTTCTCATGATTCAGACTCGAGTAACAACGTGTGTATTGAAGATAACTACATAGAAAGTGGGGATGATCTTGTAGCCATCAAAAGTGGTTGGGATCAATACGGAATCGCCGTGGCTAAGCCTAGCACAAATATCATAGTAAGGAGAGTTTCAGGAACTACCCCAACTTGCTCTGGAGTAGGAATAGGCAGTGAGATGTCTGGTGGAATTTCAAATATTACAATTGAGAATTTGCACGTGTGGAATTCTGCAGCAGGTGTTCGCATAAAATCTGATAATGGTAGAGGCGGGTATGTAACAAATGTGAGTATAAGCAATATAAGAATGGAGAGAGTGAAGATACCAATTAGGTTTAGCAGAGGTTCAAACGATCATCCTGATGATGGGTGGGATCCAAAAGCTGTTCCTAGATTTAAAGATATTTTAATCAGCAATGTGGTCAGTGTAAATTCAACAAAAGCTCCAGTTTTGGAAGGTGTGAAGGGTTCATCGTTTGAAGGCTTGTGCTTCAAGAATGTTACTCTTCTTGGTGTAGCCTTATCTGCAACATGGCATTGTGAATACGTAGCTGGTTTCACCAATGGGGTGTCCCCCGTTCCATGTCCTGAGTTGCACAACAATGGCACTACATCCTGGTGTTGACCTTGCTGATTTACTTTGTGTGGATCATGAATGGCTCTAAATTCCAGCTATGCTGAAAACCAGATCAGTTGGCCCATATTGTTGCTTGATTGAGCAAGCAGTTTTTCGAGTCCTGCTCAAGCGGATTATTTTGCTACACATTAAAAATGAGCTGCAATAATGGATTGGGCTCGTGAAGCCTGAATTTATCTGACGTGAGATCTTCCTTTCTGCATATGGTGACATTGACAAATAATCCGTTCGGTTTGAGATTTGCGATTGGAACGTGTAGGAGTACCATTTGAAATTGATTGATTTCAGGTCATTCTCCCTCGCTCGCCCTGGTTGGTGGCTAGATAAAGTGGAGTTGCGCCTTAGTTTTAGAGGGGTAACCAATGATTTTTGTGTTTTCCATAACTAGATCATTTTCTTGAACATTAATGTTGTATACAGTTTTTTCACCGGGAGAAAACCCAAAATTTGAATACAGGAGAGACAATTTTGATTCAGCTTCAAATCTTATTACTCCTTGATACTGAAAATTTCATTTAAAAATTAATTTATTTAATGTTTTTCTTTAAAGCAATGTACTTCCTAGCAAAGCCAGCAGTGAACTCCAAGACTGTCATAACTTGTATTTCTGGCAACCCCAAAACACTCATCTGCAAAGACCTGTTACATCATTCAATAGTCAAGACCTAGCAAAATGGTATATTTACCTAACTTGTATAATGGTAAAGCTGAGAATCAAGATGAAGATGAAATCCCATTCTTCATTTTTCTTCATGTTCCTTGTTGTAGCCTTTAGCAGCATACAAATAAGCTTAGCAGACTGTGGTAATCTACAGGACACATGCCCCACATCATCAAAAAAGCAGACAACATTCATCAATGGTTTCTCTTGCAATAACCCATCTAACACATTAGCTCATGATTTCAAGACCATGGAATTAAGCAAAGCAGGTTCAAGAGATGATTCTGGTTCATCAATCAACATCGTCACAGCTTCTAAGTTCCCTGGCCTCAACACTCTTGGTATCTCAATTGGTAGAACAGACATCGAAGTTGATGGGATTGTGAACCTCCATAATCATCCAAGAGCTAGTGAGATGATCTTTGTTAAAGAAGGTGTATTGGAAGCTGGATTTCTTGATACACAAAACAAGGTTTTTCAGAAGTCTTTGAAGGAAGGTGATGTGTTTGTGATCCCTAAGGGCTTGTTCCATTTCTTTCTAAATCGTGGTGTAGAAGTTGCAACTGTGTTGTCTGTGTATAATAGCCAAAATCCAGGGCTGCGATCTCTTAATGCCACACCACCCTCTTCTTCTGAATCAGTAGAGAAGATAAAGAGGAAGCTTACATCACTTTATGAGTTAGAACTTGATAATGTTAATGATTTGAGTTTGGCTGTGTCGGAGATTATTTACAGTTAGCTGTTCCAGTGTTTTGTATCATCACTTGGTTTGATTGGGAACTCCCTTTCAAACTATAGTTCTATTTGTTGCACAATGTTACTATTCACATTTAAGGCATGCTATATGAGTTGCTGGTATATATTTGTTGCTATTGATGAAATGGTAATGATATTTGTAGTTTGAAATATGATTTTTTTCCACTCCTTTTTCTTTTTCTCTTTCATGTCTACATTCTATCTTATCTAACTTCATCAGATTTAGTACTTTCTACATCGCCCTCTCTCTCTATTTATCTTATTATACCCCACTCCACTGTATGAGATTTTTTTTCCCTACAGTTTCTTGACAAAACAAAACCCTTTTGGAGTGGAGAGAGATGGTGTTTTCATGCCCTTTGTTTCAGAAGTTAGTTCTCCTCTTTGATGAGACCTTTTTTTATAGGAAAAAATTTAGATTACGGGAGACAGATTCTTATATAAGGTCAAAGAAATTCATAAATCTCAATGAAAACATACAAAGTAACTTACATATAATCTATCAATTAAATAATTCTGAACTTGAATCTAAGTCACAATTGCTTCTTTTAAGAAAAAAAAGTTCAAACTATAATTTAAGTCAACGGTATAATTCTTGACCACCCCATAAACAAATAGCAAGGCTTGGGTAAGAAGCAAAAGTCCCTTTGCTTTAGAGAGGAGAGTACCTTAGACCTACCCAAGTATTTTAGGCTTTGATGTTGGGAAATTGTATAAACAGAAAAATAAGTTTGAAATTATCTTTTTTTGTTAACATGTCATTCGTAGGACACATGCGAAACATAAATCATAGGACATGCACATTACAATATCCAAAATCATCTCTTGAATCTGCATTGAGTGAGATGAAAATACTTGTGCGTAATTTTATTTTAATTTTGAAAATATTATAAAGAGAATTAGTTGATTTGAAAATTATTCAAAACCCTTCAAAGCCCTCTTCCAATATTTGAGTTCCCCGTCTAGGGTTTAGTCCAATGGACAAATATAAAATTCTCATATAAGGTGGAGAGACTACTCACCATTCTCTTTACTCCTTCCTTTATCATCAAAACCTTCCCCCTCCCTTTCCCTCCAATTTCGTAAACAAAGTCTAAGGGGGTGAACCTTCAATACCTGTATGATTTCTTGCAGCATATGGTCACCAGTTTCCTTCCTCAACATATTATATCAAGATGCAAAACCAGGAAGAAATAAAACAGTGAATCTAAAAGCTAAGTTGTATATTATATCCACCCCCAGCCCAAAAAGCAATAAAGACACATAACCACCCTTTGAAACATTGCTCCAGGATGAAATCCACTAATTCAATAACAGAATACATAGTTTATTGTATCAGTAATGCACATCCCACTCACCCTATAAGTAAATAAGGTGGTATTTTCATCTACAAGGGTCCAAGTACAACTAGCTCCAGCCTGTTAAGCCAAACCTATCAGCAAGATTGTACATGACCAACTGGTCCCAGACAGGGCCAAAGAGACGTTCCCCTCCAATGGAAAATGTAAGAGCCCAGGAACAAAGAAGCATCGCAAATACAGTAAAACCAACGGCAGACCCAACAACATCTGCACAAAGATATCCAACAAATCAATGAGGTTTTCCATTTAGTACAAGACAAACGTTACTAATACACGAGAAAGGAGGGAAAACAGAGTAAAAAAAAAAGTTTTCCATTTGGTACATGACAAACGATACAAATATACGAGAAAAGAGTAAAAACAAAGATTCTAGTGCAGTTACACCTTGTGTGTGGAAAAGGCTAAAACTGCTTCACTCCATTCAGCATTTCTGAGATTAATTCAAATGGAAAAGGGAATGTGGTTCTAAAAATATTGAAGAAATTCATTGTACTTCACTAATATGTGAATAGATTCAACAATTCAACCGCAACCACCAATTCTCATCCCCTTCCCATCCAAAGACATAATATAATCAAGCTATGCAGCCTCCTCAAACCAATGTAATTTATAGTTAGAAACCAACAATTATCAGAAGCAATAAATCGCGATCATATCAACTCTTTAGAGCTCGTTTGTTTTAAAAAAGTTTGAAGAAAAAAAAAACTATTTTTTAACCAAAAAATCACTTTTATGATTTTTACAGTGTTTGTTTTAGAGTTGTAAGAAATCCATTTTGTTAAAAAAATCATTTTTAGCCTCGTAATGAAAAGCCATTCCTAGTAGCTATTCCAAAATATACTTTCTCTAAAAACAAACAAGGAACTAAGTGCATGAGCTTCAACTCGTAAAAAAAATGATTTTTTAACAAGAACTCGAGTGTATGAGCTTCAAATCATAAAATAAAATATTATGATAGTAAACAAACGGAAATCAGCTTCAGTTTTTTTCAAGAATCTCTAAAAAGAAACCTCTAGATTTTTTTAAGCCAAAACAAACACACCCTTATCAACAATTGATTATGAAATCAATGCCACTGTGTTGAATAATCAAGTCTTAATTCCTTCACTTCACTCTAAATTCAGGCAAATCCCAAAATTGAATACATCAATTCTATCTATCTAATGTGTATGAATCATCCTAATAACTTCCAGAATAAAAAAAAAGATTGGAAATTGAAGAAGAAATGAGAAAAGGGGGAAAAGTACATACAGGGGCGAATGCGAGGGAAGGAATGAGAGTGACGAATGACAGGCCAGAAGTAGAAGCAATTAACGGCCCAAAGAAGAGGAAGAAGTGCGAATCCGAATTTGTAGAATCTTCGTGCGTATTTCACAGATTCTTCCTCTGATAGTCCCAATGGACCGTCGATCGTTGGCCATAACGGAACCGATAAAGCCAGCGGATTTGGATTGGTATTAGGGTTGTTGGTGTGTGATTGTGAAGACTCCATAACTTCCGATCTATGCTATGCTATTATGAACGAATTTGAACAAAGCTATACTGTTTCTTCTTCTTTCTCTAATCTTTGTTCTTTGAGATTCACGTGTCACACCTAATTGTGGAAACTCGTACTTCTTCATTATTCAACTCCCACTTCCTCTTTTACATTTTTACCTCACTTTTACTTTTACTTTTACTTTTACTTTATTATATTTTCAATTTTTTTAGGCATTTTACTTATTGTTTCATTATAGACTCAACCGAGTTAAGCTCTACGAAAATATGGTTAAACCTAATAAGTAATAACTTATAAATTTAATTTTAAAAAATTGATGTGATCAGTTAGTTCGTTTAAAAACTTATTTTATATAATAATTTGATCCAAGTTTAAATAGATTAGTGAACTAGCAAACCAATGACTTTAAACTTTATTTTGATGTTTATATTATAGAGAATTCGACTATGGATATGTTTGATTTCAATTCTAGAGCGGCCAAAATTGATTCTGAAAGTATAAAATTGATCTAACATGTTTGATTATTTGCAAGTGACTTTGCATTCTCAAAATGATTTTTATGCACAAGTTTTTAGTTCAACTTATTTTTACATAAATGTATCTATTTTTTTCATCGCAGAACCAGACATACACATGGATGATATCATATTTTAGTTGTAATTTATAGTGAAAATTTAATTTAGATTAATAAGCCTAAAATACATCATCCATTATATTAAAAAGTTTTGAGTTGTTGGTGGACCTTTTCAGTAAAAAATTTAGAGTTGCTAAGCTGAACTGATTGACTGTTTATTATGTGCTAATATTCTTTTTTAAGAGATGTACTTGTACTAAAAAACAGAACAAATAAGTGATCTGTACATCTGAAACCTTCACATGAGAATGTGACCCTTGTCTCAAGATGCAACATATACCTTTTTACTTCATTTCCACGAGAATTTTCGCATCAAACAAATTGTTAAGTGATACACGAGGACATTAAAGTCACATGATACAGAATCCAACATAAAAAAGGTTGGTGGCGAATTTTTCCTCCATTGCTAGCAATGCAATCCGAGCAACTCTTCCCGAATTAGATCCAAACGAACAGGGGCCAAAAACTATCCCTCTGAGAGAAGTAATCATGAACTCGCACAAATTGCACCTCTCTAAAAGGTGAGATATTTTAACTGATATAATCATCTCTTTGACGACACCTCAAAATCCCAGGTTGAAGTTCTAACTTCACCCCGGAAATCAAATACCACAGATCATAGAAATTCCTTATACTGCTCTTCAGGATTGAGATCTCTCCCGCATTTTGGCTCTAGCAAAAAGTACTCCTGCCAAAAGACCTACAATTTGCATTTCTACCTTCAGCGTTGAACCAAGAATGTAATACAAACTTGTACAAGATTTACTAAAAATAATAACGGTAACAATAAATGCAAACTTTCAGTTAATGTAAAAAACTAACCAAATAAAATGCTAGCAGAGTTCTCCAAACTAGTAGGAACTTTAAAGAGAAGGATGCCAGCAACTGAGAGTGGTATCTTATTCAGCGAACCTACAAGACTGCAGATGACTAGTTATTAGTTATGTGCTAAAAAGAACTATACTTTTTCTGATATAGCACAGCGTTCTAATAATCATGCATAATTAGTTTTGACTTGAGTTAAAACCATGGTGAATGCATATCATTAAGTCCTACTATTCCCAAAGTCCAATTTAATATATTGATTGGGAATCATAACTACAATTAAATTTGCCGCATTTACTGAAACCAAGTGTGTGTATATCTGAAGAGCCACAATTGGAATTTCTGACCACACCTGTAAGTTGTAGCCCCTGTTTGATGAAGAAACCACATGGAGGTGAAGCTAATTGCTAGACCCAAAACTCCACTGAAGGTCATCACTAACCAAAAGCTAGGTAATCTCAGAAGTGGCCTGTCAATTGAAATACATTAATATATTTAATACTGAAATTTGCAAAACGAAAATATAGGTCATAGATTTTTACTTTTGAAATCAATATAACAAACAAAAAGCACATTTCTGGAGATTCTAGATCTGTTTATTGTTTAAAGAAAAACAAGCACGTAGTTAAAGATGAAACATATGATGTATCACCTCATATAACGATTTCACAGACAAAATGTGGGAGAAAACTCACGTTCTTAAGAGATAATCAACCTCATTGAAAACAAGCATCAGGAAAATTCCCAAAGGCAAAGAAAGAGTGTTGTTCAACAAGACCATCGTAAACTCATTTAAATGTCCAGATTTAGTATATTGCTTTGCCGTATCCATGACCCTTCGTAGGGTCAGCTGCAATAATGAAGAAAAACAACCAACTAATCAGCACACTCAACTAAAAGCTGAAAACTGGTGCTATCTATGTATTGTAAATCGAAACCAAACTAAACCTCTTCTATTAAGAAGTGTAAATTTTATTTGAAAAGCATCCAGGCAGTAACAGAATGGTAAGAAAAGTAAGTACAAAAAAAATGAAACTTAAAATTATAAAACACTAATACTCACAGAATATGATGCAGTTAAGAAACAATTTAGTGTCTGCCACACGTAGCCAGTTGCATTAAAAGAGAGATCAGTAATCCCTCCAGTTATTGCTGAAATGATCTGCAAGGAAAAGGGAAACTTTTTCAGTCTGTCTTGTTTAAAAACATGAGATGTTTGGTAAAGCACGTATCCAAAATTGGTGATTGGTTCAAGATCATCATAACAATGAAGAGTTTCAAGTGGCAAAAGAAATCCTAAAAAATATTTATAGTAAGTATGAATCAAAAGAGAAAAGTCATGCAGCCAGCATGACAGATCCCTGCAGAGTATTCCCAAACATCAACCGTAACTGTCTAGCAACTATATCATACTGAATTTGGAATAAAAAGTTTATATTAATATCTTCTAACTAGCTTAAAACACCAATTCCACTCCAGCCATCATTTATGATACCTAAAAAGTAGAGAAAGAAAATATAACCCACTAAATTCAACCTTTGGAAACTACAATAAAGCAGTATATTGTCAACAGCACCGTTTGTAGTAGATGTACGTAAAACAAACCAGAACTTAAAAGGTAAAGCATGTGAGTACATTAATCCACATCAAAGTGGGGTATCAAACACAGAAATCATAAGTTTCGTATGTTAATCTTTTAAACATACCATTAGAAATAGAGCAGCCCAGACTCTGCCTTCGTGGTGCTTACTGAACAAGTACATTTCACCAACGGCGGTTATGACATTAGTAACATTCTTCAAGACTGTCACCATAGCTACATTAATGTATTTCAAACTGCACGTAGTACAAACGAATAAGCAAAACAATGCAATCAAGCAACAGAGAGTAAGAAACTGCTTTATGCAATGTAAATCCATAAACTGAGACAGGAAAAATTGAAACGTGAAATGTTTGACGATAAAAAATTAACATCCTTGAGTTCAGAGCCTGTGTGCTCCCCAAATATAGGAATAGTGTTTCCTGGACCAATATCAGCGAAAAGTTTCAATTTCATTATTACACCAGAATACTCATAAATGGAATCTCTCTGAGCACATTCCACATGCTACCA
>Ga0228710_1003928_pt1 | contig 23564 bp, 13 predicted proteins | sample MedpolnodulmetaG_FD_177995 | JGI IMG/M metagenome (GOLD analysis project Ga0228710, IMG submission 177995) | Root nodule microbial communities from Medicago polymorpha collected in Santa Monica, California, United States - pink nodules | ecosystem: Host-associated > Plants > Roots > Nodule...
GGCGCGGGTACGGGCACTCTAGTGCCCAGCCCACCCCATGCCCGCACATTATAAACACTATAATTATAATTTTATGTAATACTAAAATTAGTTAATTAATCCTTAGTATTTGACATTTATTGTAACGTGCACTTGTTTTTTATATTTTAGATCCTTTTTATTTGGTTAAATACTACGATGTGCAATAAATTATAAGTTGATTTAAGAGATTTTAGATCATATTTTAAATAAGTTGTGATATTTTGTCTTTTTGTTGTTAAAGTGCGGGTAATGGGCGCGGGCACGGACTCTTAGATGCCCATAGGGTACGGGTACAGGGACGGGCACCAAACATGTTACCCACGAGGGTTTGGGCTTGGGTATGGGGATTTTTTATGAACGCGGGTATGGGGATGGGCACTATAGTACCCTGCCCAAAAGGTACCCATTGCCATCCCTTAGCTTGTATTCTTGTACAGGGAATACTTCTTAATGCTCAGAGCTTGTTATAATTCTTTGGCCTGTTTCATGAACATTTTCCTTTTTGTGAAATAAAAGAACTTTTGCGCATCAAGATAATTGTAATATGTTATAAGTAACATTTACTCAAAGATAACAACTGATATGACATCATTTGAAACATATATCTTACTCAGTAATACTTAAAAAATATATGATTATGAGCTCGTTAACCTTGAGTCTGTTTGGTGCGCAGGATAAAGAGACATGGTATGATTAAAATATCATATCCTTAACTTAATCCGTTGTTTGGTGCACCAATATGAAATTATAAGTTTAAACTATTTCTAACCCTATTCCACTTTCCCTTTGTTATTTTAATCCTTAATTTTAGTGGGTTACCAACCCGACAGGATTACAAAACCTGGTACGCGTATTATTTTTGCCTCTTGAGTGAATTGTGTTATTTTAATAATATTTGCTATTAAAAAAACAACGCTATCCTGTCACTATCGTGTGTGCATTAAATGCATGTGTGAAATGATAATGGATAATTCATCAATACTTGACAATACATTCAAAATCCTTTTTCTCTTTGTTTCATTTATATAATTTTTTTTAATGTGTGAAATGAACAAAACACTCACTTATAATGAAAAGAGGAGTACATGTTTTTCTTTTATCTTATAAATTGCAATACTTGGGGTCTGGGGGTATAACCCATTGCATTCCCTATCTTATATCTTTTTAATGAAGTTGCTCAATATATACGATGAAGCTCACATAACAGATTAGTCTAGTGATTCTAGCTTAGCAAAATTAGTTAGTGAATAACTCAAAAATGATTGCTCAATATATACGATGAAGCTCACATAACAGATTAGTCTAGTGATTCTAGCTTAGCAAAATTAGTTAGTGAATAACTCAAAAATATATATTTGTAGAATTGTTTTATGACAACTTTTAAACATTTTTCTTTCTTATACTTAGATTATTCTCTCTCTCGCTCTCTCTATATATACATATATTGTTTTTACCAATACGAAGATAAAGAAAAGAAGGTTGTCCAAAATGTTGGGAAAAACCTAAAATAGAGACAATGAAGGAACACAATTACAATACAAGTACATAACATAAAAACTTCAAAAACAGTAAAAAAAAGCCTACAATTGTTGTCTAATGATAATCAGAGAATAATATTATATGCAAATTTTTACAACACATAGATTACTCTCAAACACTTACCGCTCCGAGTACATTCATACTTTTCAAAGCAAATACCTAACTACATCTCACATCATTCAATGACAAGAGTAGAAGAGAAAAGAAAAAGCTAGATACAAACTTAAAATGTTCCTGACTAACGCATCTTGTAATGAAGAATAGACCTTATATATAGGCATCACTCTGCTTGTCTTGCACTTTAAGAAATAGTCTTGTGGTCGACAATACTTGTCAAGCAAGAAAGTAAAGAATGAAAAAACCACTTTACTTATCTTACACTTCAAGAAACAACCTTACTTGTCTTATTCTACCTCTTCTTTCATAATTCTAAATAATGTTGAACTATTTCCACGTAAATATTTTTCAACCAACATTATTGGCGTGTAGTCCCTTTTGATTTTAGAATTTTACTATTTTATTTACAGTTTTGTCATACATTTCTCAATAAAATAAAAAAACAAAAAAAAAAGACATAAACTACTATATAATAATTAATGTACCCTACCAAAAATCAAATTCTCAATGCTAATTGATTGAAATTAAATAGAAGCCAAGAATACATGATATATAGAAGACCAACGTCAACCTCACAATCCTCCAAAATATCCATCCAAGGTATCAATCATCCCTCACCACTCTCTTTCAATATCTCATTTTCTTATTTCATTTTCCAATAGAAAATTCCTTATTTTTGCAAGTTGAGAACCAAACATCCAAATTCCAAACCACACATTATAAAAGTCCCACATGAAACAAGACACGTACGTTTGTCACATACCATACAAAAAAAAACCCTCGTAGTCTTGTCTTGTGGGGTGACGTGTGAACTAATTTCCCACTCATTTCATTCTTCTTATGCCTTTAATTTACTTCCCCATACATTGTCACACAAAACCACTACTCAAAAACGTTTGAGACTAAGAAATAATACACATAGCACACAGAAATTAAAATATCAACACTATATACTTTCTCCAATATGGTCCTGTTTTGCATGAAAGAGAACAACACAAACTCAAACACAAACACAAATACCACTACAATGACTCACCAATCATCTACTAAATCTCATGACCTAATTGATCTTGAATTGAAGAAACCTCATCAACTCAAAGATAACAATATTAAGGAGCAACAACAACAAGAAGAGGATGATACAAACATTGAAATTGCATATTTGAAGAAGGTGGTTTTGCCTATTGTTGAGGAAGAAGAAAGTGGAAGAGAGAGGTTGAAGAGGCATAGAGTTGAAATGGCTGGAAGAGTATGGATTCCAGATATGTGGGGACAAGAAGAGTACTTGAAGGATTGGATAGATTGCACAACATTTGATCCTCCTTTAATTTCTGCTAGCAAGATTGTGACTGCTAGAACTGCTTTGGTTCAAGAAGCTACTAGGATTCAGATTCCACTATAGGTGTTGAGTTTTTGTTTTTCTATTATTTTTTTGTTTAGTTATCTTATGACCATATTATATATTATATATATTGCTTGATTGTGGATGGTTTATGCATCTCAATCTTTGTATAATCAATTATATCCTTCGTATGAGTTTTGATTACAGAAAAGAAAACATTGATTCATCACACAAATATTTTATAATATTAATACTTTTAAAATAGCTTTTGATTTTAAAATTGGATACGACCTCTATGCGTGTATGTTTGGTTAGAAAATAGTTAAAATTAAAACAACACACGCAAAAAACTGGTATTAGGTGAAACCTAGGTTGCTATTGACGAATTGCAGGTGATTTATCCACAATTACTATGTGATTTGCCCACTTTAAGACAATTTTTTTTGTATAATGATTAAATTTGTGTTTGAATTGTTGTCAAACTTGAAAATTAGTTGAAGATTCGGCTAATAACTCTCGACAATTTCAATTTACTTCGAGCTAATACGCCAATGAAAGGACTACAGGGCCGTGAATTTCTTAACCTCTCCAAAGAGTGTTAAATAGGAATTATTGTGTTTTTAGAGCTAATGAACCAAAGAAAAACATAGATTAATGAAAGTAGATAGACAAAGGTAAAATACGAGCAAATTGATAGTTTGATTGATAGAGTATCTCTAAAAAGAAATTTACAAATGATATCTATTGACATCCTGAGTGCATATAATCTTATTGGTCATGAACATGGTCTACAAAGAGTTTGGTTAAACTTGCAGGTAATGCGTATAGTTTGTGATCATTGTTGCGTGCACGTAGTGCCCTATATTTGGAATTGTTCCACATGCTTCACGGTCTTTTCTGGTACCTTGTTCATGCAACATTCTCTTTTCAATTAAGATTCCAAGATTATAGTTGTCTTAGTGACCTTGAGCTAAAAATATGAAACACGAGTCTTTGAGGTCAAATTGTTAGTTCCATGTGTCTTTCACCAATTCTTACACCCCCTACGACCTTCTTCACACTCTTTAAACCCTGAGAAATATTTTGCTAACTCGTATTTGAATATTTGGTCAACTGATTCTTCATTCAATTAACTCGATATCAGCTCAAACTTAATTCATTAGACCATTTTGACTATCAACTTAGATTATATTTTAAGTGATAACACAATATTTTAAAGAATGGACATGCACTACTAAAAAAATAAAAATTAGTGAGGGATATTTAGTGAGGGAAAACGTGAAATCCCTCTCTAATTCCGTCACTAAATTTTGCGACCAAGGAATTTGTGAGGAATTTTATTTTTTCCGTCACTAATTTTGCTTTTTCTCATAGTATTTTTGTATAACTTCATCAGCGAAAAAAATATGTAAATATTTGCACAACCTAAAAAGACACACGATATTTTTCTTTTGACAAGCTGAAGAGACATAAAACGAATACTTGTAATTTGATTAACATATACTCTTTTGGTCTTATTATAAGTTTTAAGGCCATGGTGCAAAAACGAATACTTTATGTATGGTGCAAAATTTGTCTTCCTTGTGCATCAACAACATTAGAATCAACATCCTTTTCTATAATCTTTTTCTCGTCCTGCATGGTAACTTTACAACCCTCAAAATTAGCAGCTTCAGTATACCTTGCAGTCTCTAACATAGCAATATTGCGTCTAGCATAATTGCCATCCAGAGTTCCCCTTTTTTTAGTTGAAAAATTTGCTTCAACTCTACTAACACGCAATGATGTTTGCTTCCACTCTACTGGAAAGCTTTTGCCTCTCATTTCTACAATCATTAATTTAGATCCAGAAGGATAAAAAATAGTGCATTTCATATCCTTAAAATGCAAAGAATATTTGTTCTCCATCATTTGTCCAACACTCAAAAGACTTTGATTTATCTCAGGCACAAATAAAACATTTGAAATATATTTTACACCTGAGTGAATTTCAACAGCCACAATTCCTTTGCCTTTGACCTCAACATGTTGTCCATTGCTAATGACAACTTTGCAGTAAAAGGATTCATCAAGTTCTTTAAAAAAACTAACATTGTTAGTCATATGATTGGTGCATCCCCTATCAATTAGTCATGTTTCTTTGCTACTACATGCTAAATAGCAAGAAGCCTTAAACAATTGCTCCTCATCTTCTTGGTGGTGCTCAACAACTCAGGCTTGTTGTTCCTGCTGGTTTGTTTTGTTTTTGCAATCCTTCTCCACATGGTCAAATTGGTTACAAGCTCTACATTTTACTCCTGGCTTGTACCAACAAAACTTATCTAAATGGGTATCTTTTTTGCAATATGGACAGGGTGGAAACTTCTTTTTCCCAAACTTTTAAAGCTTTGATTTTTGCCTTTTTGCTTGCCAAAAAGGCACCTTCAACATTTTCTTCCATCCTTAAAGATCTTCTTTGTTCATAAGCTTGCAAAGCATTAACAAGCTCTGCAACTGTGATTTCAGAAAAATTCTTATTTTTTTCAAGAACTTCAAACATCTCTGGAAGACACACCAGAATTTTTTCCACAACTCTTTGATCACTAAGATCTTCTCCTAACAATCTGATTTATGTAACAACTTTAGAAATTCTGTCAGAAAACTCTCTAACAGTTTCAGTTTCTTTCATTTTTAGTGCTTCAAACTCTCTTCTCAAGTTCGACACTTTCATTTTCTTTGTTCTTTCACTTCCTTGATACTCATCCTTCAGCTTGTTTCAAACTTCTTTTGCAATTTCAAGATTCAAAATCTTGATAAAAATATCATCATGTAGAGTTGCATGTATTATGGCAAGAGCTCTACCTTCTTTTGCCACTTCATCACTATGATTTCTTATTTCAGCTAATGTTGGGTTGTTTGGGAGAGGTGATGGGTTGCTGTCCTTTTCAACTACATCCCATAAACTTTAAGCTCTCAAATAAGTCTTCATTTTTACAGCCCACAAATCATAGTTTTCTCCTGAAAACACAGGAGGTGGAGGTAAAGAACCACTATTGAAAGTCATTTTTGGTGTTTAAAAGTTTTTTTAAAAGGTTTTTGTGAAGGTTTTCTTGCTAGTTTTCTCTCACCCTCAAAATTTTATACTGGTTTTCTAACCTCACAGACCCATTAAGATCAATGGGGCTCTTGATACCATGTAGAAGAAAGGACTTAAAGGTGAAAATGGTGGAGAAGAAAGAAGAAAAACCAGAAAATTAGAGAAGACAACAATGTTTTGTGAACAAAGTAAAAAAACTAAGATACTTTGATACATTAAACTAAAGCATACACTACAAATATATAGAGCCAAGCCATAAGCTTGCTTGTAAGACTGAACATAAAATTTGTACTAAATCTACTCTTAAGCACTAGTCATCATTACCTAAGAACAATAGACATCATTATCTAGGGACTGTTTTACTTACTAAATAAGCAACAATCTAATTATGACACTTATACATAAACATGCAACACTTTAATTATGACAGAAAACAACAGTAGAAAATAATTAACAGAACAGAAAAATATCATTCTCCAACAATCTAAGTATTACACTAACTATAATTAATAAAAATGTTTTAGTAACTGCAACTCAATTTATCATCGAAATCAATAGGATAATAATTTGTCAAGAACTGCACATAACTAAAATAAGACATTTGTAATGAAACATATAGTGTTTTGAAATTAAGAATTATTATGGATTCTTCGTTGGTAGAATGGAAAGAATTAGGAGAAGAGGGATCAACTGACAATGAAAATGAATGGGAAGATGAAAGGAGTATCCCCAACCTACATCTAGGTATTGACTGCGAGTCTCTAATATTGCAGAACATAATGGTTTACGTTGAGGATAGAATGATTTCGTTGAAGTGAGCACTTGTCTAATAATAGACAGGCAGGTACATGCTCCTATATAAGGGGCCAACTCGCTTGAAGAGAATTTTTTTCTATGATCAGACGTTATCATATTCTGCCTTATGAAGCTTTCATTGTTCCCTGGGATTGGCTTTGAGCTTTTCCTACGAAGCTTAGGTGGAAGGCAAAGAAGGCCTCCTTCTGGGGGGCTTGAGTAAGAAATTTATTTAGTCAAAGGGATCCGGCGTTGCTCTTGAGTTTACTAGTGAACTACTTTTTTTTTCCTTTCCCAAAGATAAATAAGATTATATACAAGGTTAAATATATTTTTTTGTCTCTATAAATTTTTTAACTTTTAGTTTTAGCTCTTTAAAAATAATTGATTTTTAGTACCCTAAATGTTTTTCATCACCATTTTGTTGTCTATGTTTTTAAGGCAATTCATGTGTATCACTCAAAATCTTGTATTTTGATTTTGCAGTTATGTTTAAATTATTATAAGAATCTCTCCCGAACAACATTAGAATTTTTCAACAAAACATGAATTAAATATGAAATTTTATTTTCTTGGTGCTTAAAACTTCATAATTAATTTACGTTTTCTTAAAAAATTCTATTTTTTTTAGAAAGATTCTTATAATATTTTAAACATTCTTGCAAAAATTCATTCAAAAACCCGAAGGGTAACATGACATGACTTAAAAGCATAGACCAAAAGTGTAGACAAAATTTTTTGGGGGGACTAAAATGTGTTTTTTTTTTAAGTTTTTAGCACTTAAAAATTGATATTGAATTCATATTTCGTTAAAAAATTCTTCTCTTTTTTTTGGAAGAGGTTGTTAAATATTCTAAACATCTATGTAAAAAGTCATTCTAAAATATAATGGGTACAATAAGTTGACTAAAAAATAGAAACTAAAAGTTGTGACGGAAAGCATCAGGGATATTGAAGGATGGAGAAGACGTCTACCACTAAGAAGAGAACTGTAATCCATGTCCATTCTTTGCAAGAGCAGCTGCAACAACATTTCCATTTCTTAGAATATAGGAGCACAAGCAATTAATTCCACTAGCACTGGTCACACAATTGTACCAACAATTTCTTAGGCTCCAAGGAACGGGAGACTAGAGTGCTTGAAAGCATTGACCACAAGCTGAGAGTCTGTTTCTATCCATAAGTTGCTCCATTAAGAGCTATAGCTTTTTCAACCACAAACATGAAAGTGCAAAGCTCAGTAGTGTAAGCAACTACATTTCTAATATGTTGAACAAAACCTCCATCAATAGCAGCTGAAGGAGGGGAACCAAAAGCTGATCCATCAATGTTCGCTTTGATCCAACCAACCTATGGGGGAACCCATCTAACGATCTATTTCTGTGAGACACCTCAGAGGTTTGCTATGGACTTTAAAAAAAAATTGGACAGTGTGAAGTCTCTCATGGAATCATATCCACGGCATTTAGCTAGAGAGCTACTTGGTTTCAAAACTGTATAGCACACAGGTTTGAAAATTTTTATTCAATATCAATTGGATACGACCTACATGCAGCTTTGGTTCAACACTTCTTATATAGGGTTTGCCTCCTTTCCTCTTCTCTCTGATTCTCAAGTGTAACAACAACATTCTCAAGTGTAACAACAACAATGTTTCTAACGGGAGGGGATTGTCTCCAGTGACATTTTCCTCATGTGTGATGATGGCCATCTATAAAAGAGGTGACATAAGATGTTTTAATATTAGAAAAGGAGAGAGAGTGTAGTTAATGGTGAGATTTAATGACTACAGAAAACATGAGAGTTTCTCACCGCAGAGGATTCTCTCCCGTTTCTGACTTTCTATTCTTCTATTTATAATAAGGAATTGGGCTAATCCACCTATTATTTTTTTTTTTGAGGAATACTATTATTATTTTCTCTTCCCCTCTTATCATAATTTTAATTCCCCCTCCTCCCATTTATTTTATTACCTCTATTCTCACCTATTTATTATTTTATTTTTTCTCTTCATTATTCTAATTCACATAAAATATTAATAACGAGCAAACTCCATTTCTCTCAATAACGGCATATTAAATTTTCAAGTAAAATGTATCGTCGTCACCATAACAATTAAGACACAATTCACTTAATTCTATAAAATTCAATAAATAAATTTGGAGTGTAACAACTACTGTTCTGGACCGAGCAAATCCTCCAAGGCCCATTCCAATAGGCCCAATCAAACAGGCCCAATTTCGCATCTGCATCAACTACTCCTTCGACACCCTCTCTCCACGAGGGAGGTGCCCAAAGCACCTAGGGAAACCAATTCAAACCGAATAACGTCTCCCGCCATATGCCTTAAATCTCGCTCGACGGTTACGATTCCCGTAAATCTGTAACCGTCGAGTGCCACGGTGTGCCAATAACAACGACTCCTGTGCCTCCCTCAAACGCACGATATCATTCAACCTTAAAACCTCCTTCTTATGCTCTTACTAACTTGAGCGTCGGAGTGTCTACGTGTACGTATCCCTGCCATTCCACAACTTACAAATGCCTAGAACAATCGCACCCAACATCATTCATCTAATATATAATAAGTGGAATCCATTTATGTATATGTGGATACTTTGATATCTCAAAGCTAAACAACAAATAAACGTGGGGAAACTCAAGCGTAGAATGTACTTTGACCAATCCTTCAAAATTCATCTAAGAAATAAAAACCCTCCAATTGAAACAAGATATTTATGGTTGAGTGCTTGTGAATGTGCCAAGTCAGTTACGAATAGCCAATAGATATCAACTACTTTGTCTTCCCACTTTCCAATACCGTTGCTGACTAACCGGCCAAACAAATTGGCACCAAAACCATTTCCCCAAACAAAAACCTTAAAAACATACATAAAACTTTCACACACACTATTCACTTTCACCTTCCAACAACAAAACACACTGTTCCTTTTCCAAGGTAATGGCCATGGCTGGAACAGGCACTCTCAATCTCTCACAATTCTCAGTTCATAGGCCTGTTTCATTTTCCAGAACAAAACTACTACCCAGAAACAGAATTTGTATTAGAGCCATGTCAGAAACAGAAACGACTTCAACTTCAACCTCATCATCAGTGTCAATTACTCCTCCTCCAAATTTCAAACCCCCTGAACCTAAACGCTTTGCAATAAGATCAGATAAGACTCTTGAGATTCTTGGAGCTTCCCTTCCCTTGCTCTTTCGCTTTGCCACTGGAGTTTTTGTTTCTGGGTAAGTGCAACCTCTTTAAGTATTATTAGTTTGTGCATAGAATAGAATTGGCTAGTTTCAGTTTTAGGGGTACAAAATAGGTTCTTCATGTGGGCCATGTTTTTCAGTTTTCACTAGTAATTGTTTGATTTTACTTGATTACAACTCACCCATGATTGTTAAATTGTTATTTATAGACCGTTGATATTACTCGATTGAGCATAGAATGTTAAATTGTTGAGTTGAAGTAACCATCAATGTAGAGTGATGGTAAAGCAATTTCAGTGGCTTAATTTGATTAGTCTGTTGCAAAACATGATAGAGGCTATGAAAATAAAGAAAAGATACATAAACTGAAAAATAAAATTGTAGTATTAGAATGATTGAAGTGATTACATCAAGCCGTTGTATAGGCTAACAAACAAGTCATCCATTTTAAGATTCTATTATTCGTAAAGTCAAATTTAAGTTATTGTTTGCCTGTAATATCACTCAACATTTAGTTCTATCCAAAACTTGTGGTGGCGTTTTTACTGACCTTGAATCGTTATTTTTATTGTGGATCACATCCGAAGCATTCTACGGTTTCAGCCAACTTTTATTTTTTTAGTTTTCTAATTCTTAATTTTATTTTTGTTTTAAAAAAATGGTGAAAATTAGGCTTAGGTTGGTTGGACATGTAGATTTTGTAGTAAAGAGAGTAGATCATATGAAGGATAGTCATATCACTAGGCTGAGGAAGACTATAGTAGAAACTATTAAGAATGATCTACAGATTAATGAGTTGGATTGAAATATGGTTTATGATAGAACATTATGGCTTAATTTGATCCATGTAGCCGACCTGACTTAGTGGGGTAAGGCTTGGTTGTTGTTGTTGAAGAAAGTGGAAAATCATAATTAAGAAATCTGTTTTGAATTGAACTTTTCCTTACTGTTGATTGAAGAAAGATTCTGCTCAATTATCTTTTCATATGAAAAGGACTCAATCTAGTTTTTATTACATATAAAAGCAGTATCCAAAAGCCAATGTAACATAATTTATATTCAGAGTTTTTTAATTTATTGAGGTTGTTCTCCTGGCCAAAATTTAAATTCTGTTTTTTGTTGTGCCTGTGCAGGTATTCATTCTCATTTGTTTCCAAGGATGAAATTCCACAAAATGAATATGCTTTTCGAATTTCCGGTAGTACCTCCATTCTTTTATTTTAATGCTCATTACTCATTGTTGCATACCAGGTTTTGTATTTAACAACTAATTCGTTGTTAGAAATGTTAGTACTTAGTGAGGGTATTCGAACCCACAATCTCTTTTCTCTCCAGTCCCTATGTTCCTCCCTTAAACCACCATATCACTCCTTATGCATTGCATACTAGGTTAGTTGTCACAAGAGTGGTTTAGACAGTGGAAGCTAAGAAGATTATTTACCAAATTAACAATGATTACATATTATCTAATCATTTTTTTTTTCCCTTTGGCTAGCTTTTCCATTTACTTTTCTACAAAATTTCATGTTGTCCATGCATGAAAAGGTTCCAAAGATAGGCTTTTTGGCTGTCTTATTGAAATAAAAACATTTATCTGATGGTTCCAAAATGAAATTACTAGCACTTGAAATAAAAACATTTCTGTAAAAGTGCTGAATGATTAATATTTGGTTGCTTAATGTATCTGAACATCAAAGAAACAATATGTGTTACTGTATTTCAGCAATTTTAGTATGGAAGGTTTTGTATGTTCTCTGTTACTATATACAATTTGGATTTTCTAAAAATGCATATCTCATATGCAACATATTTATGCTCAAGATGTCAATATTTTCTCCCCTTCCGCTGTATTTTTATTTTTATGTTGATTCTTGTTCCTTTTTCCTTGTTAACACGAGTAATGCGGTTTCAGGCTTTACAGTAAAAGAAACATCAAAGGTAGGTGCTCGACCAGAGAAGCCCATTGAAATATATGAATTTGAAAGGTATTTCATACTTCTCTCAATATTTTTCTTTTGTAATTTTACATTAACAATTTGGATTTTTATATGCCTCAGCTATTCTGAAGATGAAGGAATAGACTAATTTGATAATTTGTTTTCTTCTTTAATATAATGTTCTTCGTGGATCGGGTGCAGCTGTCCATTTTGTCGAAAGGTATGGACTATTGTTTTGTAGGATTGATGTTAACTCTTTGAAGAAATTTCTCAGTAGATATTTTTTGTATTATATTAACTAGCAGACATTCTTTTTGTTGTAATATTTTGACTGTACAGGTTAGAGAAATAGTTGCTGTTTTGGACCTTGATATTCTTTTCTATCCTTGCCCGAGAAACGGCCCAAATTTTCGTTCGAAGGTTGTTCAGATGGGTGGTAAAACACAGTTCCCTTACATGGTAAGATTGTCTCCTCATAACAATCAACAAAACGAAATTGGTAGTTTCTTGTTATGATTTTTTGGACATCTTGAAATAGATGGGATAACCAGTCACCAAGCTGAACTGCTTCAATGAAATTAATGTTAAAACTATCTGGTAGTTGTTCATGAATCCATCTCGCTTCTTACAACAATTTTTACTAGTTTATTTATTTATTTATGATCACTTTGCTTATCACACCTTGTGATGCTTATTTAATATTTGGTGTCTCTGATTATGAAATAACAATTTCTTGTTTTAGGTTGACCCAAATACTGGCGTTGCGATGTATGAATCAGACGAAATAATTAAGTATTTGGTTGGAACATATGGTTGGTTTCTTCAGATATATCTTTTTTATTGGACTATTTTGTTTTGTAGTCTTTCTCATCACAATAACATTTGTCAGATTTTAGTCTAACTCAACCCTACAAAAGATCAGGATAGTTCAAGTTTTTTAAGCTCTATTTAGGTCATATCTTCTAGGCGATGTCATACATGAGCTTTTGTCCAATAAATAACGTGTCTGAGAGAAGATATTAACATCCATACTTTTCAGAAATGAGTATTTTACCACATACAAAGGGGGAATCATTTTGTAACATAGCAGCATGCAACATATATGTGTACCATAACATTGTGATAAAAATACTTCATTTTGTATAGCATTAGCCTTATAGGTTCTAGAAATTTCTGGTATTGCACTCTTCACCAAAAATAATCCTATTGCGAGTGTTTTGACATTCATTATCTGTTTTGCAGGTGATGGAAACATTCCTCTTACTTTATCACTAGGATTTTTGACGGTTAGAACCTGACATCACTATCATTAGTTTTTATCACAAGAAGGTGAACTGTTTATCCTTGATGTTGTTAACAGTCAAACTATATTTCTTTTGCAGTCATTGACTTGCGGTCTTGCTATGCTTGGTCGTATTACAAAGGTAATATCTGATTTATTTCCCTTTGCTATGTAATGGAAGGGAATACTATACATTAATTTTCAATGAGATTTAACTTACAAAGAACACTAATATAAGGATTCATTGTTTTTGAAATTTCAGGGAACATCATATACTCCAGCGAAGTTACCACCGAAGCCACTTAAATTATGGGCATATGAGGTTGGCCCACAACATGCAAACCATGCATCCTAATCCTTAATGAACAAATTCAAGCCAACCATTGCTAGATTATAAGTTATAGATTGGCATGCATGGAAATGTATCATTTATCTAGCGCTACAAGTTCTTTATTTTACATACTTGAAAACATGGTTAGCTGATAAGTAAACAGAGAATAGAGAGAAAACTAAATTTTATATTTGATTGAATGAGTAAAGTGATTACAAAGTGGTTATATCAAGGCTTTTTATAGGCGAACAAACTAGTATCTAAATATTACTGGTAAGTAACTGACTGTATAACTGATATGATTTATTCAGGGATCTCCTTTCTGCAAAATCGTACGTGAAGTACTTGTGGAATTGGAGCTGCCACATTTGCTTGTCAAGTAAGTTTCTTAATTTTCTACTAGCCAAATGATTTTCCCCCCATTCATATGTATTTCTTAGTTTAATCTTATTGGTGATATAATGCGTATCTCCAACTTCTGTTTTTTCATGTTAGTTACTTTAATATTTTCATTGTAGTTGTGCTAGGGGTAGCCCAAAACGAAATATTCTATATCAGAAAACTGGACATTTCCAGGTATTTTATTGATTCCATTTTATGCAAATATACACATTCTTTACAAGCTTCATGACATGGTATTTGTTAATGGATGATGTTAATTCTTATGGTTATGGTTTGCAGGTACCTTTTTTGGAAGATCCGAACACTGGTGTAGAAATGTTTGAAAGTGCAGAAATTATAGAGTACATTAGAGCAACTTACACTCTTTAGTGATGCCTTTGCATGTCAATATCATTTTCATCAAACAAAAATAAACTTGCAAAGTTGCAATCTTCAGTAAGTGATTTTTGTGAGGCTTATGAGGGTCTTTAACTCAGTCTCATGTTATGTCTGTCTCTGTCTTGGCCTTCATTTTTCCTCTTGTAAAATTTAAATTGATTCTTAATTAGGTAAATCAACTTGTTACTATAGAAAAAAAAAATATCCAATAGAGGATTCAAGTGCCTCAACAGCAAAGTTATACAATGATTTGAGGAGCTTAAAAGTTAAAACTGTGGGTTAACAACGTACAAGTTTATATATTTCAGTCTTCATTGTTTGTTGTCCTACAAGGCCATTAACTATACTGCCTTTGAAAATGATTTTCCCAGCCTTTAACTGCGTACAATTTATTTATGAGTAAATTATCAAGTTAATCTTGCATAAATTAATTGATTAGTTTCTATATGTTTGAATCTAATATTTATGCACGTTGTTGTCTTTCTTTTTGCCTTATTATTTTAAGTCACTGTGATCGATCTAATCGTGATGAACTTGAATAGTATGTATGAAGTTTTAGGAAAGGGGAAGGGAGAGTCTTAAAAAAAATGGAGAGCTTTGGGAGGAGAAAACTTTGAGGGGCTTAATTTTTTTCATAATACAAAGTTTCTCTAAATTTGAAGAACTAACAAATTGTATTGGGCGGTTTGAGTAAATTTTTCAAATCTAATATATATTGTTATAATACTTGTAAAATTAAAAGTACATTAATCATAAATATTCTTTTATCATTTACTGAAAAAACACATTTTCAAAAAAATTGAAAAATTACTCTATTTTTTCCTCTAATTTCATCCCTTCAAAGTCTTTCCCCCTCTCCTCCAAACTTTCAGACAAAGCCCTAAGAGCATTGTTTGACTTGTTCATATTATCAATAAGAATTAACCTATGTACTTCAAATTAGATTTATCAAGTCAGAGGCTTATAGAAGTTTTCAAATTGAAGAATTTAGCTTGATATGCTACTATATTAATTTTTTTGTTGTTGTGAGAAATGATACTATATTATATATGTTACTTTAATTATTTACTCATATACTTGTTGAATTATTTAGATTAGGATCTTCTACAAATGTTGCACGCATTGATAGTACAAACCGTTAGATCTAGAGAGAAAAACATCTCTCAAGATCTTCCCGTTTCTATTATCACTGCACAGTATAGCAGTTTTGGCAATTTAAATTTGTCACATAGCTTATATCAACAGTGAAAATTCTTTGCTTCAACCGTTAAATGAATTTTTCACAGTATAGTAAACGTGAATTAGGGGTAGTTCTTTTTCAATTGCAATAATTTTTAAGGACTTAATTTACAAGGAATAGAGATATAGGGAGGTAGAGACAATGAGATTCCAAAATATCTGACACTAAGCATGTTTTAGGATGACAATTCTACCTGGGGGAGGTTCATTTATACCTTGGGCCCCAAAGAATTTATAATTAGCTTATAAATAATAAACAAACATAATATAACAAATTGTAAACTGACACATATTCTCAATAAAAGTGTGACTTATTAAATATATTCTTACATCATTATACCCAAAAAGGAATATGTCCTTACCTCCTCCTTAAGTAAGTAAAAGATACATAAACTACATTTTTACTTGTATTTTATTCCAGATGTAATACATATTATAATTATAGTTTGTTTGGTTATACATTTTAATTGCTAATACTGCGTCCCAATGTCAATTTCGATGCAATTTTAAGAAGTTTTATATCTTAACTTCACTGAAACGCACGTCTGTGTCCACTTTAACGTGTGAACAAACATACATTTAATTAGATTGAGATATTCCCTTTCCTTTGCCATGTTGGGTATTATTAAAAAGAAACAAACAAGGTTTCATGAGAATACAATTCAAACAATATAAGACTGCATTTATATTTGATATGTTGAACATAGATTCAAATCTTCAATTTTCCGTTTCTTTATACATAGTATGCGTGAGTTTTGTCATTAGTCTCTTTTCAAACAAATAAGAAGACCATCAAACAAAGCATTAGATTCTAAGTTTTGTTTTCATGGAAAACTATGAATGAATGACATATATGTGAACTAAATTGGTTCAAAAGGTAGGATAGATTTTGAATGAATGACATATATGTGAACTAAATTGGTTCAAAAGGTAGGATAGATTTTGGCAGCTTCTCTTTGATGGGAGCACACCATGTGTGGCAGTGGCATGTCTATGAGACTTTTCTTTGGGAATATGGAACTGTGGGGCTCTTAAGATGAGTAGTGGAATCTTAGCTTTGACCCTAACTTTTTGTGACATCGAATTTAAGACATGTATACCCTAAATCATAATTGACTCAAGCTAACTTACCACTTACGAAGTCAACAAATACTAACAGCAACAGTTAGACACTAACCGTAAAACTATGAGAAGTCTCGAAGGTAGTTACTAGGTTAAATTACACTGTATGTTTTTAAGTTATTTAACTATAATAAGTTTGATTCTTTAAATTTTTTCGTATCCCTTGTATCATTTATGTTATTCAATTGTAACTAAATACAGGGATATGAAATATCACATTTGACATCTGCAAAAAAGGAAGAAAAATATTTTACCCAAAATAAAGGGAAGAAAAACCATAAATCACTTGCCCATCCTTCCTTGCAATTCTCCAGTATTTGTCTTTTTATAAATTTAGAGACCAAATAAATTTAGGAGAAATGATATTTGTACAACCATTTTTATACAATTTTTGTACAACTTTCTCTCTCATACTCACATTATCTTCTTATTCTCTTTCTTCATTTTTTTCTCTCTATTGTTTTTGACCAATAAGAAAAGAGAACAAAAAGTTATTCCAAAAGTTGTATCAAAAGAGTTGTTCAAATATCATTACTTTTAGAGACCAAATTATATGATACTACTTATAATTTGGAGTAACAAAATAATTAAAAGGATGGATATGGATATGTCTCTTAGCCTGTTATAGTGCTTTGTACGCGTGCCAAATCTCAATCTGTGTCACCAATAGTGCCTACTTTTACATCCATTTTAATCACCACTCATATTGAGGAAAAACACCGACATGTAGCGTATGTTTGGTTCGTAAAAAATAATACATAAGGAACAAAATTTTATGGATAAAAACCACTCAAATCAAAAAATCTTCCATGTTTATTTCAGCACAAGAAATAAGATAAAGTTATGTGGGACAGACACTAACCTGGGGCGGAAAGGATGAGAAAACGCATGATTCTTATATTTAATTTTAACAATGTTTTATGATATTTTTTACTTCTGTAATACTTAATTATTTTTTGGAAATGTCTACTTAATACATATCTCAATATCGAAACATGTGGTTTTTTACTCGTGTCAACAGATTCATAAGTTAACGTCTAAGTTATTGATTGAATTTGTAATGATTGCAACAAGAAAGCATATCAAACAATACTGCACCAAAATGACAAACAAAATAGTGTTGCACTCATAGGACATCAACGGAGTTCGAACCCAAAATGCGAAATCTCTTGATCTAATATTTGTTTTTTATACTACCAGCTGAGTAACTTGATCTAATCTTTGATTAATACTACTAAATGCATTAGAAGACAGAAACCAAAATCAAATACATCTAAGTGCAATAGAGTATTTTTTTGGTGTATAGACTTTTTTTTTGGGTACATGGTGTAGAGACTCTACAAGAGTGTGATGACAACATTAAAATTGTAAACTTAGTCAAAAAAAGAAATTGTAATTTGACATTGTATCTACTATTAGCTGGCATCTGTGTATTGTAAGCTATTACTTTGTGATTTCTTGTGCAATATTGTTCACAAAGTACTCTTTCTAATTTCCTTATCTAAAATCTGTTAGATGAAATGAACATTCTTTTCAACTTTTGTCATTTCAAACGATCATACTATAGTTTTAACCCTTCAATTCCTCAAAAGAAAGTCTTAATTTATGAGTTCGATTGAAAATAAATAAAGTCTAGTTAATTGTTGTCTAATGAATACTATATGAAAAATGGTACCTTAACTAAAATTCATTATTAATTTTTTTTAAAAAAAAAGATAAAATTGATAAACTTTTTTAATACTAGTAGTAATCCAAACTCAAACAAGCTCTACTTTCACAATTAATTAATTATGAGATTAATTTCACATGATCCAATCAAATAAATGACATCATGATGACCAACATTATGTTATCAGGGTGAAATTGAATTTGGATCCCTTCAACAAAGTTTCGGTTTGAGCTTTGTTGATGAAAAAAAAAATGATTTGAAAAACATACCCACCAAAATTGATCGGTGGTCATGTTTTCGACAGAAATTAGTCATTAATAAAATAAGTAAATACTTGCAATTCACACTAATAAGATGATTACCAAAAAGAAATCACATTATAATACCGCTATGCTATGTTTATTAAAAACATCACTACAAATAACATAAATAAAATTTAAAATCCAAAACTCTTCAATCATATGTCCCAACAGAATCTGCTAAATGCTCATTGACAGCATACTTTTCCTATATAGAAAAGGACAGCATTGTCTCTCCACTGATCTTGTAAGTAACCCCAACAAATTCATCCACCATCCAAAGTTGAGCATATCCTCAAAATGTCCAAATTAACCATAATATTGATAATATATATTGAAGAAGAACACAACACCACACAACCATCACTATATATGTCCTACAAAGCTGAGGAAATAAGACATATGTTCTTAGATCAAAGCAATCATAGCTAGATAATAGCCATTCAAAATGGCTTTGCAGATTTACTTCTCAATCCTTTTTATTGCAGCTTTGGCTCTATGCACTTCAGCAAATTATAGTAAGATTTCATTTTGCATTTATCATAATTAAATTATATGTTATGATATGATGATTACTTGTTATGACTAGTTTTTTTTTTTTTTTTTTTTTTTAAATATTTTTTTTTTTTTTTTTTTTTTTTTTTTTTTTTTTTTTATGCTAGATTCGGTTAATTTTAGTTATGTTGGACCAAATGGTCCTGAGAAGTGGGGAACCCTGAGTCCATCTTTCGCAGCATGCTCAAATGGGAAAGCACAAAGTCCTGTGGATCTTGTAATGACAGATATTGTCATGAACCAGGAATTGAAATCCTTAGACAGAAACTATGTTCCTACAAATGCCACACTTGTTAACAACCAATTCAACATTGGGGTATGTATGTTCATCAACTATACAAATCTCTTAAAAAGTGGAAAAATTGTGGTTACCCCATCATAACTATACACTGCTGATACTTCGAATTGAATATGTGTTTGATGTCAGACACGAGTCGATGTCAATCATTTCTTCTTTTCAAATTATTATTATTAGTCGGTGTCTAGATATCAGTGTTGGGTCCAATGTCTATTACAAACAAAGTACACAAATTGTTAAGGAAAATTGTGATGTCAACTTATGGTTGAGTCTGTTAAAATATAGGTACATTTTGAAGGAAAAGTGGGAGATATTAACATAAATGGAATGAATTACTCATTGAAACAACTTCATTGGCATGCACCTGCAGAGCACCGGGCTCATGGTCGTTTGTAAGTCCCCTTCTATGTTTGTTCCCTCTCTCTTCTTCTCTCCCAATACATTCTTTCTCCGTTATTCACATTTAAACTCGAGACCTCTAATTCTTTTAATCCTTAACTCAAATTAGTTGATCTATCCAAATCCCCTAATTACTTCGGTTTGGTTATTAAAAAAAATTATTTTGTGACTTTTAACAAGCAAACGAAGCTCCTTCAAAAAAACAAGCAAACGAAGTTTCATATCAAACTACACCTAAGAAAAATATAATATATTGTCCCATAGAAAAAATTAAACTAGTATATTAGAAACATACTGTATTGTAAGTTTGTCGATGCAAAAAATGAAAAGTACTTCTTGGAATGACTTGGTGAAACATAAAACTAAAAAGAACATATATTTAATCTTTACCATTTTCTCCCTCCAACCTTAATTGTTGTAGCAATTACATCTATACAAAAGTTGTCTGATAGAAAATTGATTAAAAAAATTCTGCTTGTTATGGAATAGAACGTTTGGCCCGTGCCATATCAGAAAGAAGGGGCAATCATTTTTATATTTAATTCTGCAATATTTTTATAAAAAAATGTCAGATTCTATAGTTGCATAAATAATCATGCTTAATTTTTTTTTTAAGAAGCAAAATGATGCTTATAATTTTTTTATTACTTTAATATTAAAAAAGGTCAAGAAATTGTTTTATATTTATATTAGAAATCTAGTGATATTGAATTTTTAAAAATATTTATAAGGTAATTCAATAAAATATTTAAAGGATAAGAGGTAATTATTTTCGATATAACTTAATAGATCCTTTCAAACCATTTTTATAAGTTATAACTAGTCATGAAACTTGATAATGACAACATGAGGTAGATAATGTGACACATGTAGAACATAAAGAACCACTATTTTTCTTTAGTTCCAGATTTTTGTAAAGGAATAAATTCTTTTTTATCTTTTATTACCATATTTTATATTCTACATTTAATTTAATATATTAGTACAAGGAATGGGATTCCGTGCATTCTAATTTATTCTGGCCTACACCTCCAATAAAAATCTATTTAACCCTTACAAATTACAATGTCAGTTACTAATCTTTGTACAAAATATTCCAAATACAGACATGAGGCAGAGCTCCATCTAGTTCACCTCACAGAAGATAACAATAACATAGCAGTTATTGCAGCCCTCTACAATTTGGGTGATCCTGATCCTCTAATCTCCAAGGTAGAGTTATTTAAGTCACATTCACAACCAAGGTAGAGTTATTTAAGTCACATTCACAAACAACTATGTTCAAATAATATTTGGTATCACGGTAGATTTGTCAAAATCATGACAGTTTATTGTGATTCTGTCAAATTTACCACGAATCCAAACAAGTATCATGACTCAAGAGTCAAGATTATAATTATTTGGAATATTAATAGTACATATATAAATAGATAGTAGTATAGCTACCAACATGTGGTTTTTGAATGCAGATTGAAGACAAGTTCTATGAGCTAGCCAATGAGAATCGTGTGGGCAATAAAGATGCCAAAATTGCCCTTGGTACCTTTGATGTAGACGAAATAAATAAAAGGATCCATAGATATTATAGATATGTTGGCTCTCTCACTACTCCTCCATGCAAAGAAGGTGTCATTTGGAACATCATTGGCAAGGTACTAAATAAATTTATCAGTTGGTTATGCGGTGATAGAAATTGATTTTGACCGAATTGATTTTATAAACTTATTTTATTAAAAATGAATTAAATATAAAGTAATTTGTGTTTGGACATACTAATAATTTGTATTATTTTTTGCTTTTGGAAAAATTAATTTCTTACTTATTGAGCATGCAGGTGAGGACACTCTCAAAGGAACAACTTAAACTTCTAAAGGCACCACTGGGTCCAGAGTTTCAGCACAATGCAAGGCCACTTCAGCCATTGAATGGTCGCAAATTTGAAATGTACAACTACCACAAATAGAGACATGGGATTTAAACACCATGAATTAAATGTAGTTTTTAACAAATTTTATGATAATGCTAGGTACTGTTTTTTTGCATCTTGATGTTAGTATCCTCTAAACTGAAAAAATAAGTAGGCCTCAGAAAACTGAGAGTTCTCTATTCTAAGGACACTTCTAGGCTTTTGGACAAACCACTCTGTCCTCCTTTTTTTTTCTTTTTAATCAAATCACTCTGTTTTTGGTCTTTACCAAAAATGAATTTATGTAAATCTATATTCCTCATAAGATATACTAATAAAAGAGAAGAAATATCCATTGACTCGAAGAGTAAGTAGAAAGAGTTACTCCAAATCTTAACCATTGATTGTAATATTAATTGATGGTTGTGATTAATCAGTGACTAGCATAAGGTTTTAATGTTCCTTCTTCCTAAATAACAACTACACGGCAATCTTGATTCTCAAATTAATGGCTTACTCTTTGGAACATGTCGTTATATGCCTTTTTTTTTTTAAGAAATGTCGTTATATGCCTCTACCTCAATAAGAAACAATAAATGAATCACAAGATGAAAACTATATACTATTTGCTGGAAATTGGAATTGTATATACACTTGTATTTTAGATTTGGCTTAAAAAATCATGCAATTCCGTGATAATTTTTCTGCATATTTCAATTTTAGGTTATCTATATGAATAGGCAAAAGATCCAATTCAATCAAAATAAAATTGATTTTCTATAGAATAAAAAAAAAGGCTTAATAGCAGTTTTCGCCCCCTAACTTTTACGAAGTTGCGATTTTGGCCCCTTAAAAAAAATAATTACAGAATCGCCCCTTAAGTTTTGCACCGTTGGCAGTTTTGGATTCAATAAATTGTATTCTTCATCCTTAAAAAAAAAATTATTCTTCAAATCTTCTTGCAGAGTTCACGATTGCAAAAGTTCACGGTTGAATAAGATTTTTTTTCCTTTAATCTTCTATTGAATAAAATGGCTGGTGATTTAACTTTTTATTTAATTTAACAACAAAAGTTCATAATTGCAATAGCCATTATGTGGATTGTGTTCACTGGTGTATTCAGGTGGCTTGTTTAGGAAGAAGGACTAATAAAACCTTATGCTAGGGATTAGTGGTGATTAATCACAACCATTAATTAACATTAAAATCAATGACTATGATTTGGAGTAACTCTTTATACTTACTCTTGGAGTCAATGGATCCGTCCTCATAATAAAATAGTATATACTATTAAATGTAGCATTTGGAAAAATTATTTGCTCTTTATTTTTTCTCTTTTGTTTTGTTTGCATTGCTTAGCATCGTAACAAAAACAAATGTAGTATTTGGAAAATTTATTTGAATCGTATTGTTTGTCATTTTAAAATATCAATAAAATATTAATCTCATATTTTTACTAATATCCTCTTATTTGTTGTTATCAACTTAGCTGATGACCTTTTGGCAAGTGTATCAAATGTGTCATGAAATAATAATGTTTATAAAAATTCGTCTCCACATGAATGTGGTTCCTTTTTTTTTTTTGAACAAACTAAAATGATATATATATATATATATATATTTATATTTAAAAAAACG
>Ga0228710_1003931_pt1 | contig 23551 bp, 16 predicted proteins | sample MedpolnodulmetaG_FD_177995 | JGI IMG/M metagenome (GOLD analysis project Ga0228710, IMG submission 177995) | Root nodule microbial communities from Medicago polymorpha collected in Santa Monica, California, United States - pink nodules | ecosystem: Host-associated > Plants > Roots > Nodule...
AGTACAAAGTGGGTCTGAATTAAAACAGAGTACTTAAGTCAATCTAAATGTGCTTCCGGTAGATACATTCCGGAGGTACAAAATCTGGAAAATTAAAATGAACTACCGGATTATATGTACCGGATGTATTATGAAGGGCATTTTTGAATCTTTAGGGGGCCTAAAGAGATATTGAGGGGCCTAAAAAGTAATCCTCATATTTGTTTGTCGATGAGATGTTGGTAGTGGGATGCATAGGTGCGTATCGGGTATTTGTACATATATACGAGATAATACGACAATTTAAAGAAAAATAAGGTATGGAACATCAATAAAAATCATGAGTTTTCATATATATAATGTAACGTGAGATATTTAAATTGTTCAATTCACAACAAAATTATCACGATAAAAATTTGAAAAAATTCATTAGTTACAACAAAAGAAACACAAATATACAAATTGAGTGTGTTAACCATGAGGTTTGATTATAGTGAAAGGGGCAAAATTCCAAAAACATAGCAATGTTTGATTGTTTGATTAAAAAATGTATTCATATACGAGATAACCCAAAAAATTATGTTATTATAATTATATATACAAGAAAGTAACAAATTGAACTCGCAATAGAGAAGTGAACAAATTATGTTATTATCATGATTGATGGAGATACCCAATTCCTTATATGGGCGTCTGCTGATCTATTTTTTGTTTGTTTTCTGGATCTCTGGTAGGACTGTGAATCTGTAATCTTGGTTCAGTGGTGTTCTCTGCACTCCTTGTGCATAGAGCTTCATTACTATTTACATATATATAATCCATTTTGATTTCTCCAAAAAAAAAAAGTGAAAAAAGAAATAAAATAACCAAACAAGTATTTACACCCGTGCTAACAACTCTTACATTTGTTACATATCAAACTTTTATAAGGGGTAATATTTGAACAATCAAACGATTTTTGTGAGCTCTATAAACATACTTCAAAGTAGGTGTCAATTTGATTAAAAGAAATTAGGCTTAATTACTGTTTTGACTCCTTAAGTTTCCAAACGTTGTGATTTTAGCCCCCTAAAAAAAACAACTCTTTTTAAGTCTCTATGTTTACTTTTTGTTGTAGTTTTGGCCCCCCAAGCCAATTTTGACCCAGTCAACGTACATGTGGGCGCCATGTGTGTAATTTGTTTATTTTTAAATTTTTTTATTTTTATTTTTTAATTACTTTTTTTTATTTTAAAAAATAAAAAAATAAATTTTTTTATTAATTTTTTATTTATTTACGCATTTACACGTGACATTTTTATTTTATTTTTAAAAAAAAATTACACATGCGTCGTCCATGTGTACGCCACGTATGCATTGACTGGGGGTCAAAACTGCAACATAAAGTAAACATAGAGGGCCTGGAAAGAGTTGTTTTTTTAGGGGACCAAAATCACAACATTTAAAAACTTAGGGGCCAAAACAGTAATTAAGCCGATAAATTACTATTGAATTGACAACCGTGTAAAAATATAGTGTCAACAAAATTGTCAAAATAACTTTATTTTCTTTCTTCTTATCACATTAATATCTCTATTTTTTTTTTCTCTCTTGCAAGTGGTAATTCTTTGTTTTACAAAGAGCTCACTACCATCATGTTCAACCAACATATTCAAGACTATTGGCTTTGGAAGATGTGGACAGTTCACATAAGTTAAATCAATTTACCATTTGTTTTTTTTTTGGGTCAAGCAATTTACCATTTGTTACTTTCCCAAATTAGTTTCCATTGTAGCCGTGAGGGCATGGATCATGGAGGTTATCACATGATCCTTTGCCCACCTGGGTACAACTTCTTAGGGTAATTTTGGATATTCACATTATTTTAGTTATCACTTCATAAGGTATGGACTCTTATTTATATTATAATTCCTATGATGGCTATCATAAATTTATAATGTACAAGATTTCGGTTCGTTTCCTGAGTTGGCATGTGTCGTTTGTATTTTTTATGTTTTTTAAAACAAACTTGGTATTTGTAGTTTGTGATTGTTGAGAACTAGATCGTCTTTCAAAGCTCCAATTTTGATACGACAGTTTTATTATCCCATGTAAAGGCATGCTCATGAAAATTTATCTATAATGGAGTTGTTACATATCACTGGGTAGATGAAGATTAATCTTATTGTTAAAATGAGTTTGAGAACTTGATAGAGAAAAAATTCCTTAAAATCCATATTGATTGATAAAAGATGGTCAACAAATACATGAGATAAGATGTTATATATACAAAGCAAGTAGAAAATCAACAAACTACCTAGTACCTACAAACAAACCCTAACTAAATTTTCTAACTTGACTTTTATATTGGGAGTAGTTGTTGTTCAAGTTTTTGCTTTTCTGATTGGCTATTCCTTTTGAGGACGTGTCATTTTCTTGATTTTCGCTTTTTGTAATTATTTTTTGTCGTAAACCGGCTATTCTTCAAGCACATTTGTAGAGACTAACCCCTCTAATCGTATATGACCATAATAGGTGACAAAACTTTTCCTCAACAGTTTAACGCCGTTGCATTTTTAGGGCTAGAATCAAACACAAGACCTTGAATTAAGCTAGAAAATATTTGAATGATCTCACCTAAACGCTCTTGAATATTTTGTAATGGATTTGAGTACTCTTGTATTCGCTTTTAACACATCATTTTGTTTATGGAAAAAAAAAAATAGCTGTTGGTGGCAGGTTTGTATATCATATTTCAATCAATAGTTGCTGTCCATAGTTCATTCCATATATTTTTTACAATTATAGCTTGTTTGTATGATAACTAAATATTATTTCATGGCATTAATTCCATTCCATATTCAATCAATAGCTATGCTACATTTGAACTTCCATGTTTTCATCAATAGTATTACACATGTATCCCTTTATCTGAAATAGATAATCTAATAATTTATTGTGTATATGAAATATTGTAAAAGAACTGTCTACAGTAACCTACAAATCTGCTAATGCTAAATGGATACATTGACGCAAGGTAGTGTTTGTGTAGCACTACTCTTAGTTGCAAGAATTCATATGGCAAATATGACACTTTGACTCTTCTTCATTGAAATCTTGCAAAATCTCCTGGAAGACTGTGTGAATTCCAATCAAGGGTCGGTGTAATAATTCTTGTCTGGTGTCTGACACATGTCAATGTCTGACTTTTCTAAACGTAATTTTGCACATGAAGTGTAGCATAGAGGCTTGTAGTGAGTAGTAGCAGAATGGAATAAGAAGTTGATGTGGCTATATTGGGGCTTCCTCCTGGTGGTGAACCGTAGACTGATGATGATCCTCCATCAGGATCAGGCATTGTCATGCTTGGTGGAGTCATACTACTTGGTGGGGTCATAGTCGTCGGTGTCGGTGGAGTCATAGTAGTTGGTGGGCTGACATATGTTGGTGGACTCATGCTGCAATGCAAAGACAATACATATTAGAGGTTCAAGTTTTATGCAATACTAATAAGGTGAATATGATATAAGTTGTATAATTCTCACCTTGTTGTTTTGGAGGATGAGAAGTGGCAATTCCCATGACCTGAAACAATATAGAAATGAACTTGTTACAAACTTGATTTAGATCATGTTTGGATAAACAGTTTAATCTGTGTAAGTTATTTCTCTAACAAAAGAGAAAATAAGGAAATTCTTTTCATATTAGTAGTCAGTTGTTTTCATAAGCTATCTCAGTGAACTTATGGAAATAAGTTGAAAACACCTTATCGATACATTATGAATTGTAGTAACATGTGTCGATGTAATGTCGGTGTCAGAGACTGATTCATCTCGGACACCAGACACGCCATACATATGAAATGTCGGTGCAGCCTTGAGTACTACTATGGGATGAATTAGAAGAAACGTCATAAACTGTATATTTGAAATAGAAATGACTATGCAAGATTCATGAATTTTAAAAGTTCTGCATATTTTTGAGACACAACTGATTTTAATTGATGTTGTCCTCAATGTTCATGATGAGTAGGTATTAAGGCCTTCAATGTTGTATGAATATCTTACTTGGATCTTTGCTTGTGAGTGATGCTACTCCTCCAAATACACAACTTGTTGGTGCAGGATTCTTTTGGTAGTAATCATTGAATGCATAAGAAGCATGATCTTTCAAAGTATTTGGGTCATAACAAGCTCCTCCTTGTTGAAGTTGTGAACAATCTGCACCATATCCACAAGCATAATCCAAAGCTACCTTTAAAGTAGTCTCTGCAGCTGATTCACTTGCAACACACCATTGACCACCACCACCACCACCACCACCAGATGATCCAGTTCCTGGTGTTGTAGGAGTCACAGTTGGGCTTGTTGGAGTTGTTGTAGTTGGGCTTGTTGGGTTTGAGTATGGATTTGTAGAAGCTGGTGGGTTTGAGTATGGGTTTGTAGAAGCTGGTGGGTTTGAATATGGACTTGTAGAGGTTGGTGGGTTTGAGTATGGGTTTGTTGGGCTTGTTGTGTCTGTGTCTGGACTTGGTGGGTTTTGTCCTGTACTTGTGTCAGGTGGTTGAGGAGATGTTGGGTTTATAGTAGGATAAGGATTTCCTCCTGTTCCTGGTGTTGTAGGGTTCACAATAGGAATTGAATCTGATTGAGTAGTACTAAATTCATATGATGAATCTTCTCTTAGTCTTATGGCTGTACCTAAACCTGTAAAACAAAATATAGATATGTCAACTCTTAACATGTCATATATGAAAATAAGTTGCATATCCTGATTGAATTAATGAATAAATTGTTCTTTAATTATGCATGTTTCATGAACTATGATACAGATTCAGTTGAATCTTCTTGTTGATGCTATGATACAGATTTTAAATCGTAGTTGGGATCCACTACTAAAAAAGCAAAAGTTAGTGAGGGAAATTTAGAGAGGGAAAACGTGAAATCCCTCTCTAATTCTGTCACTAAATTTTGCAACCAGGGAATTTGTGAGAGATTTTATTTTTTCCGTCAGTAATTTCCCTCCCTAATTTTGCTTTTTCTAGTAGTGATCTTCGATATTATGGCAGATCGCGGTTAAATTCAGTTGAACAGTCTCAATCACAGTTGTGTTACAATCGCAGAGACAAAAAAACCTTAATATTACAACCGAGATTATGGATGTGTCCTATGACTGTTGTCATTCCGGATATTGTGCATGTACATGGTACAAGACTTATTTTATGGATTCAGTTTTGGAGGAGTCAAAAGTGATTATAATGATTTAAAAATTAATTCTGGTATGTTTTTAACATTAATTCTAATTTTCTTTTAAAAAAAACTTAATTTAAAATTAGAATATTAATCTTTGCGACTCAACATCATTTTTATACTCGGATTTATTGTTCGACTCGTTTTTATATTAAAAGAATCAAAACATAAATCAATTTTCCTTAAACTCGGTTTTATTAAAATTAATTTTACAACATCAAATCAATCAAAATCATTTCTAGACATAGTAAAACCAAATATACACAACTTAATTTTTTTTAAGAAAAATACACACAAATTTTGTTTACTCTACAACTCTGCTGCTTTTCATGGCTCAGCATTGTTTATGATCATAATTAAAATATTTTTAAAAAAATAAATAAACATTGTTCAATGCTCTATATGTCCTTAACTCCTTATTACACAACTCAAGCATTCATGTTTATGTTGTTGAGCAATAAAATACCTATAAAACTTAGAGAAGTATATATTGAAAGGACCAAAATTTTTTAAAAATAAAATAAAATCACACCTGAACAGAGGGAAAGACATAGCAAAAATAAGACAAGGTGCCAACTTCTAGCTCCCATTTCTTCAAGGTTTAACTTAGCTTTGATTTTGATTTTCCTTTCAAGTTTATGAGCAATGTTTAAGAGGCAAAGATTTGTTAAACATAAGAAGTACTTGCAATGAAGTTCTTGTGATGGAGAATTTAATCTTTTTCACATGCACCTTTCTTTTTAATATATATAATAATATAAACTAGAGAATCATAGCTTTCTTGGATCAAAGCGAGAAGGAAGAATATTAAGAAAACTTGAGAAAGGAGACATTGCATAGTTGGAATAAGCAAGCAAACAAGAGAAGGTTCAAAAAGAAAGGAAAAAACAAAGGAAAAGTTGCATGATGGTAAACGGCAAAAGGGACATCTGCTTAGAGTTAAGGTTATGTTTTTTCACATATTATAAAAAATATGTGATATTTAATAATTTAGATATTATTTTTTAAATATTTTTAAGAAAAATGAAAATTCCGTTAAAAAGAAGTTGTTTAATAATTTATTATTATTATAATAATAAAATACAAAAATAATAACATCTATCAAAAATGATTTTTAAGATGAGTTATTCAAAAAAGTTTATCAATCAAAGTAGCTTTTAGATTTAGTTCAATGGTAGAATTTAACCTTGCAACTTCAATGTACACGATCCAAATTTTCGTTGGACGGTTGTAAAATATGTTAATACTGCTTTAATTAATAAAAATAAATTAAAGAAAATAGTTTTAAAATTTTCTAAATTCTCCTATATATATTTTTAAAAACAAAATTGTGACAAATGGAAAAAACTCTTGAAAATAATTATTTTAAAAAAATGTTTTATTGCAAACAGGTCTAAATCTAACAATTGGATAAGTTTTTTCCTTTTTACAATTATTTGAGAGCATAAATATATACTTTTTACTAAGCCGTCCACCGAATAGACATCGACGAAAATTGAATTTGAGACGGTAAGAGGAACATACTCCAAAGATCTCAAGTTAACTAGACCAGACAAAGCCAAGTGAGTTGGAAGCTTAAATATATATTAGCAATTAGAATATGGCAGGGCCGTTCCTATGAAATAGGATGCTCGGTTCTATTTTTAAAATAGACCCCAGTAAAATCAAAACGCAATTCTTTTTGTGTAGCTAAGCTTCATTAAAAAATCAGAATCAGAAGAACTTTTAAACACGAAACAAAACAAAATAAAATTAAGTGAAAGAGAAGTGAAATTTACCTAACGGTGTCATTTGGAATGTCACTCCTACGTCGTAGGAAAGGGGAAAACGAATGGTTTATGCGAAAAAGAAATAATTGTTATGATTCTTTCAGTGAAATAGTTTTTCAAATTGACTGATTAAGTGATTATCCAAATTGATGGTGGTTTAATAGCATCAAATTTATGTCCAGAAAGTGGAACTAGAGTTTAGAAAAAACTCATATATACTCATATATACTGAAGAAAAAAAAAGTAACATATAATTTTTTAATTTAAGTGAGGTTGGGTATTATAATTTTTTTGAGGCCCATAGTTTTTAGAGGCTCGGTTTGGTAACGCTTCTCGCACTCCCCAAGGTCCGCCCCTGGAATATAGTGATAATTTTTTTTAAAAAATAAAATATAGTGATGTATACATAAGAAAATACTAACAGTTTATCATAAAAAGAGGAAAATACTAACAATGCATATTTACACAGTCTCTATGGCGGTTTAATTTATATAAAAAAAAATGATCAATTTATTTACTAGATAACTAAAATGGCTCTTGAAAAAGTTGATAAAGAATGTGAAAAAGAGTGTGTTACTACTATTACACGTATGGACAATGTCGCTGCTTTTTTGTGCTTCTTTTCCACTGTTTCATGGGACTGAGCCAAAAGTTAAAGATGATACAAACACAGTGGTTTTGTAGTAATTGCTTTTTACAGTTTGTGACGATGAATGTTGTCTCATTTCTATTCCTTCACCCCTAATGTTGTATTATAAGCAGATTTCTTTTTGTTTGAATATATATACTTCCTGGGGAATACTTGGGAATCACGATTTCTTGTTGCAAGAACTCTCGTTTGTGCATCTTCTCCAACAAAATCTTGAATATGTCTTTCTTTTTTTATTGGTAATTGAATATGTCTTTCTTAAGTTGTCCTGTCTCCATGCTTTAATAAATTTTATCTTAAAAAATCTAGGTATCTAAACTGGAGATTGGACATGTTTTATGCCTTTTTTTTTTCTTTCCTTTTTCCAGGAAAAAATAAATAAGGCCCAGCTAATGGTTATTGCAGAAAAATGGCTTCATTGTGAATTTGTATGTCCATACCAAATAATCAATCAATTCCTCCGATTCAACCCTTAAAAAAAAAGGGTTAATTAAGTAAATGGTCCCTATAAATATTCAGAATTTTGTTTTTAGTCCCTACAAAATAAAATCACAATTTTTAGTCCCTATAAAATTTTCCATCAGCATTTTTAGTCCCTGTAAAATTTTTCCATCAACATTTTTAATCCCTGTCAAAAATTTCCATCAACATTTTTGGTCCCTAAAATACTTAAGGAAAATGTCACAGGGACTAAAAAGTGTGATTTTATTTTATAGGGACTAAAAACAAAACTGTGAATATTTATAAGGACTAAAAACTTAATTATTTGGTATGATTATTCAAGATTTTGAATATTCAATATTTGGTATGATTATTTGGATTTTATCACGACATCTAGGAAACTTCGACTATACTTTGTGGCCCACCGAATATTGGTCAGGACTGAGCAACCACTCAAAAAAGTGTTGTTCAGGCTCGATCTTGTTAGGAAAATGAAAAAAAGTGGACAATCAAACTCTCTAAACTCAATGTGGGGTATGAGTCCTGGAAGGCCTTGAAGGCTCATCCCCCGGTAGACTTGGTAATAGAAATGACATTAGGGGAACCAAAATCATCCCACTGTTGGATTGTGTACAACGACGGGTCGTCGAACGTCAAGAGATGTGGAGCTGTGATCTTATTGGAAAAGGAAGAAGACCTCGAAATCCAAGTTTCCCTTTGCTTCAATTTCGTGACTACCAATAACTAGCCTGAATAGGAAGCGTGCCTAGCCAGACTCCAAGATGATGATTTCTCAAATCAACGGAGAATACTAGGCTAGGGTCCGATGATGCAAAGATACTTGCGCCTTGTTAAATAAATCGGCGAAAGATTCCAGGTAGTAACGTTCGAACACTTGTGACAAGAACCTTAAGGTTGACGAACTTTCTATGCTAGAAAGTTCCAAGATGGTTATCTACGAGACCCTCTAAAATCCCAGGGTGGAGAATTGCATAGTAGAGGTCCACGAAAGGGAAATACAAACTCCCACAAACTGGATGACCCAGCTGTCGAAATATCTTCGAGATAGTACCTTACCATATCCATCGATAAGAACGAGGCTTCAAGAATTAGACGCCATGCATGTTCTTTCTCATTAATTGAGGAACAACATAACATGAACACCAATTTTAAAACGCAATCTATGATTTGGTATCCTAAAACCTGTAATACCATTCAAAAACTCAGTAGTTATCCACCTACCATCAATACCAACTTCTTCATCCACTTTTCAAACCGTATCATAGCTAAAATACTCCTTGCCTTCTCCAGAAAGACATAACACAATCATTCACCTTTTCAACCAAGTCAAACGTTGGTGCTAAAACCACTCTGTTTTGGAATAAATTGATGTCTTGCATGCCTTCAATTAGGAAAGGGTAAGTGGACGAAACGATATCAGCCATGAGATTTCCAAAGTCATTAATACAAATATCATCTAGAATTTCAACCACCGCGTCACCATCATTGTCACAACCTAATTTTCCATCCTCAATGTCAAGAATCCCCTTGGCAAATTTTTTGAGAGATTCATTATCATAAGCATCATTCGATAATTTCAATCTCATGTTTCTTGTCAACCTCAATACCTTGCACTCACGCCACAACGGAGAAGAATTAATAGTTGCATGAACAATTATCAGCACGACGTTGTTAGAACAAGAAGGAAGTTGTACAATTGCCCTAAGGTTTTGATGATAACAAAGTATTGAAGAACAATTAGATATACTAATATTTGTTCAGGTGTGCAGGATCATATAATATATCCATCCATCAAAGTATTGAACATCTATTAAGACATCATAAGCTCAAAAGACTATGGTAGAAGATTTGAAAAAGGTCAACCAGAAGTCAACACATTGGATCATAAGAAAAGGACACCTTTCAGAAGCTGAAGAGATCATCAGACTCATAAGACCTAGCTAGACACATAAGACCCCATTAGACTTGGAAAACCTTCAAACTTCAGAAGCGCCTAAGGGAGCCACGCTCCACGTCAGATTTGTCGTCTTCTGTAGATCTCCACATCAAAGGATCTGAGCACAGTTTTGTCTTCTTCTGACCACGTGTAGAAACAGACAAAAAACTTCAAGGGCAAAAAGAATGAACAAATACTTCATGTTTCAGCAAAGGAAATTTTAATGACGATCCAACAAAATTATCCATATCAGACAATGGCTTAACATCCTTGATTTGAAGCTTTTCAATGACTCTTAATGCGCTTACACTCTTCTCCAACATGTCTCAAATCCCTGCCTATATAAGGAAGACCGTGAAGAAGATTTACAAAACTCTGCTATTTTTATTGTGTCATTACTCTGCCAAATCAAATAATGTAAAAGCACTTAGGATTTTCGTTTCAACTTTTGTATCTTAGAAATCCTAGAAGTCTTAAAGAGTCTGTTCAAAGATTGTTCGGGTTGTTGGAACAAAATGTGTTTAACATTACCCTTTGAGTTTTGATGATAACAAGGTATTAAAAATTGTTAATTGGATATGCTAATATTTGTTCAAGTGTGCAGGACCATAGACAAAAAATTTAGTCCCTTAAAATACATAGGTTCTGAAGAACAAATGAGAGCAATGGTATCTACAAAAAGGAAGCTTCTGTTGCAAGGAAGCATCTGAAGAAAAAAGGTTCTGAAGACAAGTGGTTCTGAAGATCATCTGAAGTTGACGTCATCAGAGGTTCTGAAGATCATCAGGAGCTGAAGATCATTAGAAGCTGGAAGACTGGAAGCTTTAGAATTGTGTCAAATGTTGTTTTAATCACGCCTATCATTGCAGATGAATAGAAGCTAAAGCAACGGCTAAATCAGAGGAATTTGGAAGGCATTGGATGGTTATTCTTTGGAGAACGTTGGAAAATGACAATAGTACAAGTGTACAACCACTATCTCCACTACTTTGTTTTGTGTCTGCAATAGTACAAGAACAACAACTGTGACTACGCTGATATACCTCTATACTTGGAATGGATTTGAAATTGTTCCTTCATAGGACAATAAACAAATCAGGCAAAAGATCATTGGTGATTTGATCAAGCTTCAAACGACTCTATTTTGATGTGCTGGCAATCAACAACGTCTCTTTCACACCTCTACATAAAGGAGTGAAGACCTGAATAATTGCAAGACTCTCATAACAATTTTACAAGTGTCAAAACTCTGCTGAAATTGTTTTACATCAAAGTTCACTTAACAACGTTCATATCTTAGAAATTCTAGAGTCTTAAGAGTCTGTATCTGATTTGTATTGTGAACACCACCGATTGTATATCAAGTGTTCAACCTCAAACAAATTTCTTTGTAATTCTGTTTGAATAGAAGTCTCTTGTAGTTGTGCTTGAGCATAGGAAGTCTCTTGATTTTGTTCTTGAGCATAGGAAATCTCTTGCAGTTATGATTGAGTAGTTTGAAGTCTCTTGCTAGTTTTAGCAGTGAGCAGTTATAATCAGATATTTGATTTTAGTGAACTCTCCTTGGAACTACAAGGGGGACATGACTACTTCCGGTTTGTGGAAGGAACCTGTATAATTGTTTTGTGTCTTTCTTCTCTCTCTCTCTCTCTCTCTCTCCCTGTTTTTATCCGCTGCATTTAGATTCTGAACATCACTTCAGAAGCTGAACTCTATCTGCTTCTGAACAGTGATTTCATTAGGAGAAAACGAAGAAAAAGCTAACACATTTCAACCCCCCTTCTTGTGTTTTTCTCACCTTCAATTCGTATCCAGAGCCTTGGTCTGTTGTTGTAACACTTCATAGTGTAACAAGAAAAGATCTGAGAAAAACATGTTTGGTGAAGACTCCACCTCTAGTTAGAACAACAATGTTGTTTCATATGATTATGGTGATAAGAAAGCTGACTCTAGTAAAGTTCCAAAGTTTAATGGAGATCCTGAAGAATTCTCTTCGTGGAAAACCAACTTCTACAATTATGTCATGGGTTTCGATGAAGAACTGTGGGATATTCTTGAAGAAAGTGTTGGTGATTAGGTCCTTGATGAAGAATGTAACAGCCCGATTTTCGCTAGATTTGATTTTTAATTGTTTTAATGTGTTTATTTGTGCTTATATGTCATTAATTGCCTCTGTGTGTATTTTGGTTGAAATTAGTGGATTTCGGTGTTAGAAGGGTATTATAGTCATTTTGGACTCAGGGGTATTTCAGTCATTTTGTGAGTAAGGGTAATTTAGTAATTTCATGGTGAGGATTATTTTAATGCTTAAGTGAGAGCCATTATTATTTTATTAAGTTACTAGTGGGTTGTAATAATTTATTTTATAACCGGTGAGTGATCGTTATTATTATTTTTAACCGTTAGTGGATAGAAATTTTGGGAGTTAGTTTATAAGGGTTTTGAGCCCACTAGACTTTAAGGGTTAAGCCAATAGTGTGGACACTATTTAAGCCTTAGTCTTTAAGAGATTTTGGGTTCACAATCATTTTACAAAATTTTGAGTAGAGGTAGAGAGAGAAAGGGCAAGAGAAAGGGGCAAGAGGAAGAGAAGAGGGTTGTAGAGAAAAGCTTGAAGAACTAAGAGGAGTTAGGAATTCTAGGAGCTTAATTGAAGCTTTTACTAGAATTATTGCTTATTGAGGTAAGGGGGCTAGTTTTCATTCATAATCTTTTGTATAATCTATTTTTCTTCTTAAACCCATAAGTGTTTATTTGTATAAAATGATTATTATGAATTTAATTGATGAATTCGTGCTTGTATTTTGATGTGATGTTTGGGTATTTGAATTTGTTGATAATCAAGTTGTTGATGATGAAATTACATGCTCAATATATGTTTATATGTATAATTTGTTGATTTTGCTCAAATTGGTATTAATTAGTGTTGTTGTTATTGATTGTGATTAATACATGTTTAAATGAAGTTGTTGTTGAATTAGATATGTTGTTGTTGCTGATTTGTACCATGAGTATTCCATTTTGTGAAGTTGTTGTTTGAATTGGTGAATTTTGAGTTAAGTTGTTCATGTGAAGGACCAAAATGAACTTTTGTTACATGAGGTTGTTGACTGAGTTTTTGACATGGTTGAAGGAATTGAACCTAGTAGAATTTCTGTTTTCATGTTATGGTTGTGTTAGTCGAGTCGTTTGGGGGAAAATAGGTTTTCGTGTGAGAATTCGGTGTTTAAGCGTTTTGCAAATAAGTGATTATGTGAGGTTTTGGAAAATGATTTTTGGGATGGGTGAAACTTGAATTTTTCTGTAGATTATGATAGAGCTAACTGTCAGGAGCGTGTAGGCGAAAACGGCATTAAAATCCGATTAACGGTTTGAATTTTATGCGCGAAATGGTGAAGACAGAAAAACGGAAAAAAAAAAAGTTGTGCTGTCAGTCGAGCACAGCCGTGCGTGTGCATGGCACGGGCCGTGTGTACACTCTGCCCTTTTTGGCACGGCCGTGCGTGCTTTTAGGACTTCGGTTTTCGCGTTTTTTTGTGCTTTTTCACCCATTTCTGTTTTGATCTGGCCTTTGGTGTAAACATGAAAGTTTTAGATAATTTTGTTAGATTTCCAATGGATTTGGTTTGACTTGAAAATGTTTTGTGGATTTTGAGTTATGACAAAAACATTCCAAGTGGGTCTTGAAGAAATTTTAAGGAAACTTAGCATAACTATTTCCAAGTCAACCCAAAACTTATGGTTTGTTTCCAAGCTTCAAAACTTGAGTATTAAGAGTCCTACTAGGATGTTTAAGAGTAATTAACCTATGTCTTGTTGAATCTAACTTTTTTTGTTTTAAAAATGAATTGGTTTTGCAATATGGAAGAATGATACGAACTTTGTTGAAAATAATCTTTAAGACAAATTACTTGGCAAATCTTTCGTGAATAGCTTTATATGATTCAATGAAGATATGTGAATGATTGTTAGGTGTTGAATATGATGTTTATCATAAAGTGTTGTATTTTCTCCTTTGCTTGGATTGTGAGAAAGTGTATGATGTTGTTGAACTATATTATATAGTTGATGTTGATTAATGTATATATGACAATTGATGTTGATGTTTGTTGATAATATGGTGATGACTCGTATTTGAATTGTGAATTGTTGATTGTGTGGACGTAAATACTTGATAATGCAATTGTTGATGAACTAGTCAATGTAAATGGAGGTGTTCTTTTACATTGTTGTTGGTGGATGTATATGTTGAAAGTTTTGCATTATTGGGTCTTTGCTTGTATGTCCATGCATCAAAAATCATATTGAGTCATATGAGAAATGTAAAAGGAGGTGTAATTTTAAGTAGTTGAATCGTAAGAGGAGGTGTACTCTCACATAAGATGTTCTGTTGGCATCTTGTTGTCGGTGATATGGTACCACATGCATATATGTGTCGTGTATAGGCGCATATCATATTGATATGAGTCTTAAGTGATGTATGTGAATGATGGTTGTCGTTGGTAATTGTGGTTGATGAATATATATACTCGTGACATTGTAATTGTTGTGTGTATATGCATATGAAAGTTAATTGCTCCTGATAATTAATTGAGACTTAATTTGATTCATTTATGTCAAACTGTTTATGTTGATTATGATTGATGTGAAACTAACCCCAAGTTGTTTTGACCGCCTACCTGTTTGTATGAATGGGTAGACGAAGAGCAGGAGTAGTTTGCTTTTTGGTGAGTGCTTGGATAGCCGGAGCTAATCTCCGTTATCGTTTCTTGGAGTCTTAGATTAGGCTCTGATTAGGACGTCGGTCTTTATGTTTTTGTTGGATTTATTTGTTATTGAGATGGGACCCATATGTCGGGATTTGGAGATTTTATATGATGATGTATATTGATCTCATGGCATGTATACTTTGGAGATGTATGATTTATATCCGCTGCGACTGTTGAGAAATTTTATATATGCATGTTGATGCTACTTGTTGAAGACGTAACGTCTATTTCTTGAATATATGTTTTATTCGCGTGTTTTATCGCTTTAATAGAAATAAGGCGTTACAAAGAAGGAGTTGTTGTTGATAGAAAGAAACATACTCCTGCTCAGAAGAAACTCTACAAGAATCATCACAAGATCAGAGGATCACTTGTTCTTGCTATACCTCGTGCAGAGTATATGAAAATGAGTGACAAATCTACTGCAAAGGCAATGTTTGCTTCTCTCTGTGCAAACTATGAAGGTAGTAAGAAAGTTAAAGAAGCAAAGGCTTTAATGCTTGTTCATCAGTATGAGTTGTTAAAAATGAAAAATGATGAAAGTATTGAGCAAATGTACTCAAGATTTCAGACTCTAGTTTCTGGACTTCAATTACTGAAGAAAAGCTATGTAGCTTCTGATCATGTGAGCAAGATTCTGAGAAGCTTACCTGCTAGATGGAGACCTAAAGTTACTGATATTGAGGAAGCTAAAGATTTGAACACTTTAAGTGTTGAAGATATGGTCAGCTCTCTCAAGGTTCATGAGATAAGTCTAAGTGAACATGAGCCTGCTAAGAAGACAAAATCTATTGCTCTGCCATCCAAAGGAAAGTCATCCAAAGGAAGATCCTACTGAGAAGCTGGTTATGCTCTCCAACAAGCTTGAGTATATGGCAAAGAAGAATATGAAGTTTTTGAGCAAGAGGGGTGGTTACAAAAGCTCCAAGAAAGAAGATCAGAAGGGATGCTTCAACTATAAGAAGCCTGGACATTTCATTGCTGATTGCCCTGATCTTCAGAAGGAGAAATCAAAGGACAAGTCAAAGAAATCAAGCGTCAACTTAAGAAAATTCAAGAAGCAGATTAAAAAGAGTTTAATGGCAACCTGGAAAGATTTAGATAGTGAATCTGCGTCTGAAAAAGGAAGAAGCTGGAGATGAAGCAAATGTAGCTATGGGGTTAGTAGCTACACTAACATCAGAAGTTGAACCTGACTCAGACTCTGAAGATGAAAATGAGGTATACTATAAAATTCCCAGAGAAGAACTTATTGAGTCTCTTAAAGAGCTCCTTACACATTTTGAACTTAGAACCAATAAGTTGAAAGATTTAAAAGAAAAATATGTTGGTTTAATGAAGCAACAAGAATCAACTCTATTGGATCTAAAAGCTTCTAAAGAAGGACTTAGAGGGTTTGACTTCATTTGTAAAACTTATGAAGAAAAACTCAAGCATCTTTTTCAGAAGCTACAAGAAAATTGTAATGGAAAATCTTTAAGTAAACATGAAATTGCTCTTGAAGATTTTATTATCTCTGGTATTGACAGAAGCAAAGTGGCTTCTATGATCTATAACATTTACATAAACAATGGTAAAGGGATTGGATTTTCAGAAGGAAAACGTAATGAAATCAGTGTTAAAGCATGTTGTGAATGCATCAAGGAAGGGTTGAAAACCTTCTTTGTACCTGAAGGTGCTAAGTCTGAAACTGTTTTTCAGTCAGAACCTGAAGCTTCTTGTTCTAAGACTAAGAACATTTCAAAGTCAAAGAACTCTAAGTCTAAGGCAATGACAAACTCTGATTCTAAGACTTCAAAGATCGTATTCTGAAGAGATCAGAACCTGTTCCTTAGAGTCTGTTGAAATCAGAGTCTGGCATCTTAAAGTCTAAGTTTCAGAAGAACAAGACAGTTGTTGCTTCTAGGGAATCAAAAGCAAAAGGTGCTAAACCTAAGGTATTGAGTGATAATAAGCTATCAAACTTACAACACAAGGTACAAGGAAAGAAGAGTAAAACTTCCAGTACTAACCTCAAAGGACCCATAAAGATATGGGTGCCTAAATTTGAAATTGTCAATGTTGCAGATATGCCTAAGAGCAAAGGAAAAGCAAAGATCATGGTACCTAGACAACGGTTGCTCAAGACATATGACAGGAGAGAAATCCATGTTCCTCACCCTCATAATGAAAGAAGGAGGAAATGTGAAGTTTGGAGGTAACCAATCTGGCAAGATCATTGGTACATGAACTATTAGTAACTCCTCTATCTCTATTAATAATGTGTGGTTGGTAGATGATCTTGAACACAACCTACTGAGTACCAGTCAGTTTTGTGACAATGGTTATGATGATGTTTGATAAGACCAACTGCACAATAGTTAACAAGGATGACAACTCATAGTATTCAAGGGAAAGAGGATTGAGAATGTCTATAAAATTAACTTCTCTGAACTAGTTGATCAGAAGATAGTTTGCCTTCTATCAATGAATGATAAGAAATGGGTATGGCACAGAAGGTTGGGACATGCTAACTGGAGATTAATCTCTAAGTTTAGTAAGTTACAACTTGTCAAAGGCTTTACCTAACATTGACTATCATTTAGATGCACTTTGTGGTGCATGCCAGAAAGGGAAGATTGTTCCCCTTACCTCAAACCTTCAAGAATTAGAATCCTAGCCTCACTTTTGCTCCAAAGCTCCAATCCAAACTTTCTCTCTCTAGATCTTCTTCTAACACTTTTTCTCTTCCTCTAGCTCTCTCCAAAGTTATGTGTAATGAATGTTAGAACCCTAATTCCTCTTATGACATGAGTTTATAAAGGCTCTACACTAATGGGCTTAACCCTCAAAATATCTTAATGGGCTTAAGACTCTCATTAGCTAATTTAAAACGTTTCAAACCTCTTACGGTAAAAATAACGAATAGTTACCGCCTCTTAACCAATTACTGCAATCTATTAGTAACTTAGTAAAAATTAATGGTTCCCACTTAAAACACTAAAAATAATCTCACAGTGAAAATACTAATTTACCCTTGCTTACAAAATGACCAAAATACCCTTCTAACACTGAATTCAACAAATCCCAACCAAAATACACACAGAGACAATTAATCACTTACAAGCACATATAAACACATATAAAAATTAATCAAAATAAATCTAAAGAAAATTGGGTTGTTACAACTCTCCCCCCTAAAAAGAATTTTCGCCCTCGAAAATTACCTAAAAGAAACAACTCCAAATACGAAACCTTCATCCTACACTCTGATTCCCAAGTAGCACTCTCACTAGTTGGTCCAACCCAAATCACCTTCACCAAAACGATCTCTTTGCTACGCAATCGCTTCACCTCGGGATCCTCAATCCTAACTGGCCAAGTCTCAACGGTCAAATTATCCCTTACTTCCAAATCATCCACTTGAATTACGTGAGACGCATGAAACACATACTTCCGCAACTGAGACACATGAAACACATCATGAAGATTCGATAAAGATGGTGGTAACGCAATCCGATACGCTACAACCCCAACCTTCTCAACAATCTCAAACAGTCCAACAAAACGAGGAGTCAACTTCCAACACTTCAAAGCACGTGCAACACCGGTTACAGGATTCACTCTCAAAAACACATGATCATCAACCTGAAACTCAATGTCCTTCCTCCTCTTATCATGATAAGTCTTCTGCCTACTCTGAGACGCTCTCATCTTCTCTTGAATCATCTTAACCTTTTCCATAGTCTCTTGCACAACTTCCGGTCCCAACAAAGCAATTTCACCTGACTCGTACCAACACAACAGCGTTCTACACCTTCTACCATACAAAGCCTCAAATGGTGCCATACCGATACTAGAATGAAAAATGTTGTTGTATGTAAACTCAATCAACGGTAAACATTTGAACCAACTGACACCCTGCTCCAAAACACAAGCTCTTAACAAATCTTCCAAACTCTGAATAGTCATCTCTGTCTGCCCATCAGTCTGGGGATGATAAGCAGAACTCAACCTTAACTTAGTTCCCAAAGCAGCTTGCAAACTCTCCCAAAACTTAGAAGTAAACCTAGGATCCCGATCTGACACAATACTAGAAGGAATACCATGCAACCTGGCAATCTGCTCAATGTAGATCTCAGCCAACCTCACCACAGACATACCGGTCTTGATAGGAACAAAATGTGCCAACTTCTTCAACCGATCAACAATCACCCAAATCGAGTTAAAACCCTTCCTAGTCTTCGACAACGCTCCGACAAAATCCATAGAGATACTATCACATTTCCACTCTGGCACAATTGCATCAAACCTGACGGCTTCTAATGTTCAATCTTTGACTTCTGACAAGCCAAGCAAGCCTAAACAAACTCTGCGATATCCTTCTTCATTCCAGGCCACCAAAACAACCTCTTTAAATCCTGATACATCTTCGTCGCTCTTGGATGAATACTCAGACTACTTCTGTGACCTTCGTCCAAAATCCGCTTCTTAAGCTCTAGCACATCCGGTACACAAACTCGATCTTGAAACTTCAAAACACCGTTCTCATCCAATCTGAAGTCCACACTGTTACCTTGATTAACCAGCACCACTCAATTTACAAATTCCAAATCTTCCTTCTGACCATTCTTAATCTCTTCCAAAATATTACTCGTCAGCTTCAACATTCCCAATTTCACACCATCCGCCGTCAACTCACTAACCAAACTCAAATCTCGAAACTGTTCTAGCAACACTAACTCTTTAACCATCAAAGTAGACATATGCAACGTCTTCCTGCTCAAAGCATCAGCCACAATATTCGCCTTTCCAAGATGATAACTCAACTGAAAATCAAAATCCTTAAGATATTCCAACTACCTTCTTTGCCTCATATTCAACTCTTTCAAATTAAACAAGTACTTTAAACTCTTGTGGTCACTGAACACCTTGAACTTAGAACCATACAGATAATGCCTCCAAATCTTCAACCCATATACAACTGCCGCTAACTCCAAATCATGAGTCGGATAATTCTTCTCATGCACCTTTAACTGCCTCGACGCATAAGCCACAACCTGACGATTCTGCATGAACACACCACCAAGACCCATCTTAAAAGCATCACAATACACAACAAACGATTCCTTCGAATTTGGAAAAATCAACACTAGCGCTGAAGTCAACCTCTCCTTCAACTCTTGGAAACTCTTCTCACACTTAGCATCCCAAACATAAGCTTGTCCTTTCCGAGCCAACTTAGATAATCCTTCAATAAAACTCCGATAATAACCTGCCAATCCAAGAAAGCTTCTAATCTCAAAAACTGACACTTCATCAACCTTCGACGGATCCACCACAATACCACCCTTCGAAATCACATTACCAAGGAAACTTACTTCCCGCAACCAAAACTCACACTTCGACAACTTAGCACAAAACTGTTTCTCCTTCAAGTCACGCGACACAACCCTCAAATGTTCAGCATGCTCCTCCTCTGACTTCGAATACACCAAAATATCATCTATGAACACTACCATAAAACGGTCCAGAAAAGGATGAAATATTCTATTGATATATTCCACGAAGACACCTGGTGCATTAGACACTCCAAATGGCATCACAAAATACTCATAGTGTCCATACCTCGTTCGGAAAGTGGTTTTGGATATATCTTACGCCTTCACTCATATCTGGTGATATCCTGATCTCAAATCCATCTTACTAAACATTTTTGCACCAACCAGCTGATCCATTAAGTCATCAATCCTCGGGAGCGGATACCGATTCTTAATCGTCACCTTGTTCAACTGCTGATAGTCCCCAATGGTCTATGGTGGACCGCCTACCTATTTGTATGAATGGGTAGACGGCGTGCAGGATTGATCTTTTAGCGTGCTTGGCGAGTTGCTTGAGGATAGTGGGAGCTTCCTCTGTTTATTTGTTAGAGTCTTAGATTAGGCTCTTATTATGATGTCGGTCTTATGTTATCCTAGATTTATTATGTTGTTGAGATTTTACCCATATGTCGGGATTTGGAGATTTTATATGATAACGTATGTATGAGTTTATGACGTGTATATTTTGGAGATGTGTGTTATATATCCGTTGCGACTGTTGAGAAATTTTATATATGCATGTTGTTTTGAGATCTATTGAAGACGTAACGTCTATTTCTTGAATAATTGTATTATTCGTGTGTTTTATTGCTTTAATAGAAGTATGGCGTTACATAGGCCCTACATTTTATTTGGGCTTTACATTTTAAAGATTTCAAGGTTGTCCAAAACGTTACTCGTGTTGGAATAAGTTAGTCCCTTCTGCGACATGATATTGAGTTTAATAAAATAAAATAAATTAAAAAATGTTTTAAAACTTATTTTCTAAATAACTTAAGTTCCATCACCCATATTGTCAACCCAAATCTTTTAACGATCAAGTGACGGAAGGGACTAACTTTTTCTAATGTCAGTACAGTTTTGAACCAACTTGAAAATGTTAAAACATAAGGGACCAATTTGAAACTTTTAAAACATAAAGGACCCACTTGAAACCTAAAATAAACATAAGGGACTAAACATGCAGTTAAGCCTAAAAAAACCACAATATTATGAAGATCCATAGATATGAAGTTTGACAATACAAACCTTGCGCCTTCTTCTCCACATGTGCGTCCACAATTTAATAGTTTATTTATGCGTAAAGGCTTTGCTAGATAGTCTATTGCTAAGAATCTCAAGAACTTATCTAGAACGGATACCTCGTCTTGTGCGGACATCATTTATCAGAACAAGATATTTAAAACATTGATTAAGAGCATAACATTCAATAACAGAAATTTTCAATTGAAACACATTCATCTGAATGCGTGAAAATGAAAGAAAAAGGGTAGAAAGAAAATAAAAAAGTTAATCTAACCTGATAATTATTGTAAGTGAAAAATCAACGTGGTTTCTAAAACAAAATGATGTGTTTGGTGTGCTATGAAATTAATAACATGCACGAGTTATCATCATATATCTATTGTTCATTATTTATATAGGATAGTAGATATCATACAAGATAAGCATGAAGGCTAGAATTGAATAAACAACTAACTTTTATCAAAAAGGAAATAAGAAAAACCGGGTAACTCATACAATGTAGTTTAAACAAATAATTGAATCTAATCAATTAACAACCTTAAAACCATACAATCTTTTACCAAAAAAAAAAATATAGAGAAATGGTTAGATTCCTTTTTTTTTTTGTGTATCTATAATTCTACATCTATTTATTGATTTGTAAGAGAGATAAATACAACTAGAAGACTAGTAAGACTCATCTACTACATCTACTATATGTATTTACATACATACATACTCTCTCTGGTCACTATTATAAACAAAACTTAATTTATTAGATACGTTAAATAATTAGTGCATCTAGTCTTTATTATATACTAGATACATTTTTTTTTAGGAAAAAGCAAGCCCCATAGATATTGCATTCAAAAAGAAGAAGAAAAACACAAAAGAGGGGGGACATAAACCAAAACCTTCAAGAACTTAGCAGAATCTAAAATAGGGAAGCCCTAACCTGTTTCTAGCAAAGTCTAATATGATCTGATTAGGGATATCATCCCACCAAAAATGAGTTTGCAAAGCTAAACCAAGACTAGCCAAAATATCAGCACAATGGTTCCCCTCCCTATAGATGTGAGTTACAAAGAAAGACATAGAGGAACAAATAAATAGACAATTTTCCCATCTATTTCTTAACTGCCAAGGAACTATTTTTGAAGACTTGAAGGCCAAAGTAACTAAAGTTGAGTTTGTCTCCAACCAAAGATGGGACCAACCTTTCTGTTTGTGCCAATTCAATTGCCAACATTACACCATTAAGTTCTGCTTTAAGAGAGTTTGAGTTGCCTAAATTACAAGCAAATGCCCCCAAGAAATCTGCATTTGAGTTTATGTAAATACCTCAATCAATGTTACATTTTACCCAATTTAGAATAGGTGGCTGCCAAATGACCTCTTTGATTCTTGCAGAATTTCCAAAATTCAGCTTAACTGAGAAGGCTTTTAATAGCAGAAAATCAGATATTGATGAAGAAGCATGAAGCTTTGCATTATTACCTGTAAAAGATGTACTTGAGATAATAAGGCTTATAACTGATCTGACCAAAATGGTATTATCTGCAAACCTTTTTCGCTTCCTGCAAAACCAAATAGTGTTAAAACAATTTGTAATTGCTGCAAGTACCATCAATTTACAAAGGGGAGACTATCTTCTATTACAAACATTCACAACTTCCAGTACATTTTCAAAATCACAGCTAGTATTTAGAGTTGAGCTAAGCCATTGAAATATGCTTTTTGCAAAGCCAATCAATAAAAAAAATGCTGAGTTGGTTCTATAGAAAGATTACATAGGCTACAAACTGAAGGCATCTGACATCCTCTTGCAGACAGATTTTCATCAGTAGGAAGCTTGTTGTGCAAGCACCTCCATAACATGAGTGATCTTAATGGAGGTATATTTTGATGCCATAATATTTTAGCCTAAGAAACATTAAGAGTTTACTGACAGTGAAAATTGTAAGCATCCTGAAAGGATAAATCCCCATCATGAGAGAATCTCCATATCAATTTATCCTCTTTGTCTTTGACAGGAATGGTGACTTTATCCAAAATGGTTTGATGGTTTGGATATGCATGATGGATGTACTGAGGGATGTTCCACTGATCATTATGCAAAAAGAGGTTAACTGTTGAGTTGAGGGTGAAGGTGAGAAAAACCACAAGAAGGGGGGG
>Ga0228710_1003936_pt1 | contig 23533 bp, 12 predicted proteins | sample MedpolnodulmetaG_FD_177995 | JGI IMG/M metagenome (GOLD analysis project Ga0228710, IMG submission 177995) | Root nodule microbial communities from Medicago polymorpha collected in Santa Monica, California, United States - pink nodules | ecosystem: Host-associated > Plants > Roots > Nodule...
ACTAAGTAAAGAATATTTTGAAAAATATAAATAATTTATAGGATTTTTTTTTGTTATGCGGGCTAACGGGCTACCCGCGGCCCGTTCGGGCTAGCCCTAACGGGTACCGGGCTAAAAAGCCCTATTCAAATTCGGGCTCAATATTTAAGGCCCAAGCCCTATAATTAATCGGGCTAAACGGGCCGGCCCTTACGGCCCGGCCCGTTTTGACAGCTCTACTCAGCATGGTTGCACCAAAAGGTTTTCCTGAGGACTATTGATATGCCACTTCTACCGTCATTTGGTACACATGTCGCTTGAAAGATTTGGAGCGACATTAAAATTAGTTTATTTTTTATTTTTTTTAATTATCAAAATGTTTATTTTAGATTGGAATGTTAATTTTTTTTCAAATGTTTATATTTTGAAGGCTTTATTTTTTATTTTCTTATATTATTAAAATGTTTATGTAAGCGTTCAAATGTTATATTGGAATGTTAATTTTTTTAATTATTCAAGTATTACTATAACGATTTGTTTTTTTATTTTCTTATATTATTGAAATATTTATGCAAGGGTTCAAATGTTATATTGGGATGTTAAATAGTTAAATTTTCAAACATTTTTAACGGTTTATTTTTTGTTTTGTTTTTACATTTCAGGCTCACAAGTCGCATTTTAAATAAAGGTTGTCTCCCGCGGTAGAATGATTAGGGTTGGCCAGTTGAAATTATTGGCAGAGACTTTAAACAGGTTCTCGAATAAGCTTAATACATGTGGTCTTTCAACTAGTGGTATTGGCTTGAGACCTGGGAGTCTACTCTTCCTCGAGATCTCATGTTCGATTCTCACCGATGTCAATTTGGATAGGCTAATTTAGCTTCTTAAAAAAAAAAAAAGTTTCAAATTGATTTCTTATGTATTTTGCCAATTCATGTTTTGGTCATTTTTGTTAATTTTTTAACCTTAAACGTGTAATGTGGATCAATGTTATAGATAATTTACCATAAACTTTATTCAATTTTTTAATTTAAACTCTTTGTTTCCATGAATAAAACAATCCTAAATCATTGATAAAAACCGTAAAATTTAAATACATGAAAAGCCATTAAAACCGTAAAATTTAAACTAATCCTCCATTACCAAGCAAAAAGCTAAGAAAGGAATATGTTGAGGAAAACAGTGATGTTATATATAGCAAATTGTTTTATCCGGAAAATTCACGAGCGTTACTTGAATTTTAGGCTCTTGAAACACCAACTGCCTAAAATAAAAAAGAGAACAGAACCGAAAGCTACTTGAATTGCCAAAACAAAGAAAACCATTATTATGACCAATTCAATGGGGGACATTTTCCAAAACACATCACGTGGCTATAGGAAAAGAATCCAAAACGAGTCACAAGCATGATAAAAGTAAGGAGACAAAATAGCATCACAAAAGATACCTTCTTGATTAACTCAAGGGTCTACCACCATCAATTCAATTAAATAATACTATCATGTCATAAATAAAGCCACCTACACTTCTTCCTCATCACAATACAAACCCCAACGTAGCAGTTTAATTCATCTAAAGATCACTCTCTGACAGATTCAACATGAAATTCTTTCGAGCTAGCTTTAGACAGGCTCAAGTTCTCATAATTCAAAACGAAAAGTTTGTATAAGTATTTTAAATGTAGCTTGTCATTTTGAATTATGAGAACTTGAAGCCTGCTTGTGTCTGAAACTGGCTCAAAAGAATATTTGAGTTGAACCACATTGATAAGAGTGAGTTTTAGATGAAGTTTATTTTAAAGTTTATTTTGATTTTAATACACGCTGCCTGAATCATAGTCTTTTCCTATTAAACTGAACCTTTCCTCCTCCATCAACAATGTCAGAGACTCGAATGCAAAATAGCAACAGGTTTTGTTTGGGAGAAAAGATAGAATGTGGAATTCGATTGACAAGATCAGTAGTTTACTGGATTGTCTGCTGAGCCACGTTCTATATTTTCTCCCACCTAAAACCTGTGTTGCCATCGGCCTTCTATCTCATAGATGGTGTTGTTACATTTGAGAGCATCTCTTTGTTCTCGACTTCTCTAACCACTCATTCTACAAGTATGATTTCAACTCATTTGAACCTTAGGCATTATGTGAATTAATATTGTTTTAAATGACTGTAATTGTGATAAACTGAGTGATTTATCACAATTGGGACTATTAGTAATAAGGTTTTGCTAACCGATGTCCTCTGGGCATTGGTTAAAGATTCTACAAATAGAAATTTTGTCTTAGAATTATAAGATGTTACTTTTGACCAAGTAATAATTACACATATTTTTCATAAAAATTTCTTATTTTGGAAACTTAACCAATGTCTTTAAGGCACTGGTTAACATTATCCTTAGTAATCTATTTGTGTTGTTAAATCATTGCAAGAGTTTTCAATATTTTCAAAATTGGAGGGTTTGTGTTATTAATCAAATTTTGGGGGTTTTTGTGAATTAATATATGATATCTTCAATATTTTGTTCATTTCTTCTTTTTTATTCCAACGCCCCCTTGGCTTGATGCTACCCAATGTGACTTTCTTTTAAATTTATATTTGTATACCTCATGATGATGTTACTCATATCTTCCTTTTGAATCCAATTCATCCTTACATGTTATTTATGTACAATAGAAGTAGGAATAGGCCAGACCGTTTGTCAGGGGCCTATGATTCGGTCTATTGAAAGTTTGACCCGACCTAACTTGTTTAATAACAAGATCAAATATGAACTTTTTAAAAAGCCTATCAGATATATCAAACCGGTTGTATATGAGTATATTACATTTCCCAACATTTATTATTTAGATAGTAATAATTCAAAAAAAAAATTTGTTTTATCCCCGTGAACTTAGCTCAGTTAATAGGGATATTGCAAATTATACGCAGAGGACCGGGGTTCGAACCCTGAACAACCCATTTCTCCACATTTAAAATGTGTGAGCTCTAGTCACTAAGCTACTTGACCAAAAAAATAATAATAATAATAACCGTTCTTTCAAATTCTCATATTAAGTTGGTGATGATTTTTTTTATCACATTAAAGATTTTATGCATTTTTTTTCCTCCTTGAGTGTTGATTTTGTTTTTAGTTTCTTACTTTTTGAAAGTTTGTTGAGTTGTCAGTAAATACCCATATTGTTATTTGATTTTTTTGAATTTTTTAGGCTTGGGAGTAATATGTCTAAGGTTAAGTATGGTTGGCAGATTAAGTTTGAAATCCTTCTTGTTATCAGACATGATTATTCTTGAGTTTCTACCCATCAATGAATTTTAAAATTGTGTTTTATTAGTTTAATGTGTATCTAATTAATGTTTATCTCTACATTAAGTACGTTCCACAAATTGAAAAGAAAGAAAAATGGATGAATGGACTCTATTTGATATTTGTAACATAAACTAGGCTTTTAGACAGGCTAATAGGTCAGACTAGACTTTTAAAAAGGTTAGACCAGGCTTAAAATAAAGTCTTTGACAGGTAAAAGGTCAAGGTTTATGCCTTAATTTTTTCAACTAGGTCACGCCTATTTAAGCAAAGTCCGACTCGGCCCGACTCATTCTGACTCTTACTTTACATGATAAGACTTGCACACCTCATTTAGGTTCAATTGGCCAATTAAGCCTAGTCACCGTGAACTTAACTTCACTTAATTCTTCGTATTCTCTTCAGCCTTGAAAACAAACATGGTAACACATAATATATCATTGTTTGATAAGCATTAATCTTATCATGTGTTTGATGCGCACATGATAATAAATAAGATGTGATTATTTTATTATAATTAAATGGAAAAATCATTCTCGTAATTAATTAAATATTTTAAAAATGATATGTAATTAATTATAAATAAGTAAGCAATAACAACATTTTAAAAACGAAAGAATATCACGGTAATAAATAAGTATTAAATTTCTAATCATGATAGGATAATTTCTAACTCAGCATATACCTAGGATAAAAATTACAAAACAAAGTCACAATAGGATATGAAAATAGTTTATTTTATCCTATCTCTTTGGTGCATCAAACATGCGGTTAAGCAGGATATAATAAATATATCATATATCGTCTCCCTATCATAGCCATCAAACGGCCCCTAAAGGTCTTGTATCAGGAAGAAAAGCATCTAATGTAATGGCACTTCCATACTTACCATAACTAAAGGTAATGGTTATTATGATTCGTAATCGTTGTTAAAAAGAAATGAAAATAAAAACATGATTCTCTATGGTATAGCTTAATCCTTTAATGAAATATATATTTACATTATATATGACATTTGTGTACGTGATTTAAGAAGAATAATATAATTATATCCATAAAGAATATCTTCTAAAAGAATTAAAGAATAAATGATTGAAGAAATGCAAACTAACATTTTGTTTAGTGATCAATAAGGGTTGAAATGTGATGAAATTGATCAACTTTGCTTCAAGAATGACATAACATGCGGTGGCTCTGATTTTGAGTGTTTTGAGAATTTACTTATATGACCATATATTAAAATATGTCAAGTTTTGGACATGTATAAGAAGACTTTAGACTCTAGAAGTCCAAGACTCATAAGACACGTAAGCTTTGTCTTCTTCTAAAGAAGTGTCGCTTTCAGCATCTGACTCAATACAATTTGCCTTCTTCTGAATCACATGCTAAGTCAAATTCAAGGACAAAAGGAATGAAACAGATAATTCCAATTGGTCCAAATGGATTTTGAATATCTTTTCAACAACATTAATTGTAACACTCCAATTTTGAATATTAATTTGTCGGTATTATTAATAGATAATATTAGTATTATCATTGGACAATATTAGTATTATTGTTACTATTAGTATTGATTGCTTGATATTATTAAATAAAATTATTCGTGGTTATGGATGTTATGAATAATGAGGAAGTACAAGAGTTAACTAGTCGGATAAAGAAATGGGAGAGAATAATTTTAGAAAGAAAATAGCGTTTTTAGTAAGAATAAGAAAATGGAGTGCAAACAGAGGTGCATTTGCAAAACTGGGTAGAAAATAGGAGTAAGTAGTAAGCTCTGTAACATTTAGTGGTTTAGATAGAGGGTTGTATAAACAATGAAGTTATATAAGTTAACTGTTGTCTCGCACGGGAATAAGCTTAAGGTTGATAGCTTGACAGTCCCGGGGATGGAAAGGCATGGTTCTAGCAGAAGGTGAATGCATCTGGTCTTGCCCCCCCCCCTCCTTAATACAAGGTACGAGAACATCAACCATGGCCTCATCACTGCCTTGTCAGAGAGATGGCATCCGGAGACCAACAAGTTCCATTTGCCCGTTGGGGAGACGATTGTCACACTAGATGATGTGGCGTGTCTTCTAGACATCCTCATCATTGGGAGGCTCATTGCTGAGACAAATATAGAGTATGAGGACGGTATACATTTGTTGCAGACCAAGTTGGGGTTTGCGGAGGAGGAGGCTCAGAAGGAGGTGACTAAACAATGGGGTGGGTATGTCAGAATAACTCACCTACAGGAGTGTTATGAAAGACTACTCAATAGGTGTAATCAGTTGGAGCAGCCTGCTAATGACGAGGAGGGGGAGAAGCAGGGTCTTGCTAGAACAGCAAAATTGTTCATCTGGTATGGCTGACGGCGTTTCAGGACTTACACACGTTGTGCGAGTGGTCGTGGGGTGGATGACACTTGCTTTTATGTACTCTAGCTTTCTCTTACCTCGGACGCAAAGATTACCGTCGTTGGTGGTTACATGACCTTACTTGATATAATATTTTTTATCTTTTTTTTAGCAGATCATAAACGACTTACAATATGATTGTGTCAGTATATGTGTTTATGATAGTTGGGCTGATATTCTTGTGTCTCTTTATGTTTGTAGGGATGGGTTTTGGAGAACTTCCGGAAGTTCAATCCGAGGAAGCTTTTGAAGGGCTGAAAGCATGCTGACCCGCTTGCGGCTAGATGGAAACCCCCCATGGGCTATTCTGATCCTATACAATACAGAGGCCGCATTCATTTAATGGTGAATGTTGATGTCATCTGGAGGCTGTACGAGGATCGGCGAGACATCACGCGTTTTTAGGACATCTACTAGTACTCTAGTTGGATCATGGCTGACAAAGACAGGATGTGCCGTCACTTGACGAAGCGGGTTCTCAGGTAGTACGGCTATTGTTAGACCATTCCCCGACTTCATGCGACGATTGGGGCTCTTGACCCAGCGGATGTGGTTATCAGCTTTTAGGATTTCATGTTCCATGTCGTTACCCAGGAAGAAAGGGGTCATCAGAAACCGGAGGAAAAACTGTGGAGGTATGTGAAGGGGTACATCAAATGTTAAGAGAACCTGTGCCTTCTTACGAGGAGGTTATTGTTGAGTAGTAGTGGGTCATGCAGGTTTCCAATACACTACAGATCATTGACAACATCAGAAGCAGAGTAGATAGTGTTATGTCGCATCCCGTTGTGTTTACACATCCTCTCTTTGCCAGTATTATGGACGACATCCGGTCGGAGCATATCATTATCCAGGAGGAGCCGGTTCTGCGAAGGAGGACAAGGAGACATAGTCCACATTTGTATATTTGTACTTATTTTATGACATTTTGACGGATATAGATATAATATATTTACACTTGCGCTTTTGCATTTTTTTATGATGTTTTGCGTAATTTTTAGTTTTATTACGTGTATTTTAATTATGAATGAATGAATTATTGAATGATCGAATGAATGATGAAAACATGGAGGAAAATGAATGAATGAAGGAAGTTAGAAAGAAAAAAAAAGTGTTTATGTTTTTCTGGTACTGAACATAGACAGAGCATGACTTAACTCATGTTGGCCGACAACCTACGTGAGTTAAGTCACGTCGGATGTCAACGAGACTTAAGTCACGTTGGGTATAACACATGTGTGACTTAAGTCACGTGAGAGGAATTTTCGTCAGTTTTTATGGAAGGGAGCAATTTTTTATGGGAGAAGAGCAATTTTCTTTCAATTAATTCCCTTTTCACCCATGCACTACTTTATGTTGGTTAATTAAATGTGTCTTTCATATCACTTCATGTGAACGTGACCAGTAGAGAAGCAAGCCTAGATGTCTTGACATGGATCATACGACCTCACCTTGTTATTCATTAATTCTAATCTTATACTCCTCTACCTAACAATTATCTTGGACTCATTATTGCTTTAATTAACTAGAGGGAATCATCTTTATTATCATTAACCATTCCCCAGTCAATTATTATAAACCAGCATCCCATGTCTTTAATTATATTCGTCTTACACCCTCTAGTTAATTCTCATCTTAAGCTCATCATCAATCTAAAGGAATTACTTCTAAATCACCTAAACACACTTCCCTCGCCTAAGTATATTGTTAAGGGATCATAATTTTCACTTTAGGAACTCACTTAAGGAAGAAAAGGAAGGGTTTCCAAAGCTGGGAAAAGTGCACGACCATTCTCCCAGAGTGCACGACCGTGCGTTTTCAAACACACGAGAAAGGGAATTGGCAGAACAAATTGCAAGGCATGTGTGCTTCATACGCACGGTAGTTTGTGGTACACATGTTGTACAAAATTGTAGTTTTATGCGATTTTCCCCCATGGGAGCTCCCCCAAGCTCCGATTTCGTCCTCAAACTGACCAAATTCATCCCCAAACAACACACTAAGGTTTTCCTATCATTCAAACACCAATTTTTACTCAATCTACCTAATTGTATCACTCTACACATGATTAAACTCTCTAACCAATTACCCTAACTTTGGTTTCACAATCTTAATTTTCTAACCACACCAATAACTCTCAAAAATATTATTTCATCACCAACTACTCATCATGGTTTCTATGATTACAACACCAATCTCATAGAATTAGAAACAACTAAAAAATCCATAAATAAGATACCATAAGATTGCGGTTTCTCCCCCTTACCTTGAATTCTCCGAAAGTACAACATTTGGTTTGAGTCTGCTTAGCTAAGTTTTGCCTCATTTCCTCTCTTCCTTCCTCTGGTTTCTCATGTTCAACAATCCTTGTCCTCCTCTCTCTCAAAACACTAGTTTTTCCTCGACTCCTCTCAATTTCTTTCTTATGTTTTCTATAACCCCAATTCTCCCATATTCTCCTCTATTTATAGCTACTGTTTGAACTTAGTGTTTCTCACATAATTCTGAGATTGACTTGCTATCTGCACCCTTAGCTTAGTTAATATTCCTTACGTAACTACACAACCTTGTTGTTTACATCACCCCCTGTCTAAACCACTAAACGCTACGCAACTTACTACTTACACCCCTTTTCTACCCAGTTTTGTTAATGCACCTCAATTTGCACTCTACCTTCTTATCCTTGCTAAAAACATTATTTTTTCCTAAGACGGTTTTTCTCTCATTATTGAAGTGACTGCTTAACTCCTCTACTTCTTCATTATTCACAAAGTCTACAACTATGAATAATTAATTTTAATAATATCAAGCAACCGACACTAATAATAACAATATTACTAATATTATATAGGCTAAACTACACTTTTTGACCCCTAAGTTTCAAATTGTTGTGATTTTGGCCCCCTATTAAAAAAAATGGCAAAAGTGACCCCTCATGTTTAGGGAAATATGCTCTTTTGACCCCCCAACATAAGGGAAATATGTTTTTTGACCCCTTATCTTTACAAAAAGTTGCGATTATGGCCCCTTTTTTGGGACACGTGGCGTGTTCTCATCAATTTTGGGACGAAAGGGGCCAAAATTGCAATTTTTTTTATAGGGGGCCAAAATCGCAACATTTTGAAACTTAGGGGGAAAAAAGTGCAGTTTAGCCTATTATATAATATTAATATTAATGGCTTAATGTTAAATATCGGGGTGTTACATGTTAAATTAACCATATCAGGAAACATTTCAACGATCATGGTTCAAGCTTCTCAAAGACTCTTAATTATACGCCGGCACATCTCCAACGTCTCTCATATCCTTCACTATATCATAACTATTGCATTTTAAAACACTATATCAGACCATCCAACTTGGATTGTGTGGTTTGTAGCTTCGTCTTCTTCTCTGTTGTTTTGTAACATAGATCTAAGATATTTTAACAAAAAAATATATCTCACATGCTATTTTTACTAACTACTTCAGTACCGTCTTATTTTTATTTTTTTTTCCAAATCATTCTTTCTTTTCTTCTAGCAAATCCCAATTTCCGAGTTTGATACAACTTGCTTTTATTAGAGTCCATTGTAGTGATGATCACTATTTTCTCTTAAGTCATTGTAGTCAATTCCCTTAAGATTGATTCGTTCTTTCATCCATAGGTAGCAGGATCAACCCAATATATTAATAGGTTAAAAGCAAGTTTTTTACTAAAATACTTAAATTTTATGCAATCCAATATTTGATCCCACGACGAATGGTATTTGGGGCCTTGTCAATAACCAATTAAGCTATGCAATGGTTTATAATTTATTTACCATATTATGTAGTTATAACAAATAAATTTCTTTTACTCAAAATTTTGAGGTTTAAACCCTTGTTTGGGTTGTTTGATCCTTGGACTGGTTCGGATGGTTAGAAAGCTTGTACCAATTGGCTTTTACTATTGATCTTTCGGGAAATGTTAATGTTAAATATTAAATGTAAAAAGAAGAAAAAAAGTTATAGATGAATGAAAGACAAATAGAAACTTGTCGCCAACGATAATGGTGAGTCGACCTTCATAGGACGAAAAGCATGAACAAGAGGGTCCACTCTTCAATTTCTCATCTTCCTGATGTAATACATTCAATTCTTTTTTTTTGTGTGTAAGTTTTTAGTTATTTTTAAAACTAATATTAGTTTTAAAAGTTACTAAGTTTTTTTTATTTGTCATTTTTTTAATTATGTCGCAAAACTGTAATTAAATATTTTATTCTATTTTATTTTAAAAAAAATGGACCTTATATGGATGCCCTTTTTTTTTGGTAAAAAATTGTGAGGCTAAATACGCAGATCCAATACAAGCGCCGGGGTGTATTAGTTTCCCGATTATAAAGTTATACTTTAAAAACATTATTGAAAATATTTATTCTCATGTTTGGTATAAGAAATTTTAAAATTATTCCTAACAATAATTTGTTCCCAAAAAATATTTAGTATACCATGTTCATAGCGATACTATGCTCAAGAGGAAGATTAGGATATTTATTACTCCCTCGGTCTTTTTATAAAAAAGAAATGGTTCAACAAAAGTTAATGTATTTGGTTTATATTATGAACCAAATACATCAACTTTAGTTGACCAATTAATCTTTTGTAAAAAGGACCGAGGGAGTAACTAGGAAGCATATGTTGAAATAAAATTGGTTTTGTACAATTGGATATGTTAATTTATGTTCAAGTATGCATGATCGTAGAATAAAGTTTAACAATGTTTGAACATGTATAAGAGCATCAGAAGCACAAGAGAAGTTAAAAGACTTTGGTAGAAGATATGAAGAAAGGTCAATTAAAAATCAACACCTTGAATTAGATGAAAAAAATCACGCAGAAGTTGAAGATCTGCATCAGACTCTGAAGAATAGAAGACCCTAAGGGACCCAAAAGACACGTCATATTTGTCATCTTCTACGTATGAGATTTAATTGTTAAACAAACCCCTTTTTAAAATTTCCTTAGAATATCAGTTTCCCTTATTACATGCTTGGAAATGCTAACCCTATACCTTATTACATGCTACATGCTTGGAAATGCTAACCTTATAATTAATTTTTACCTTAAAAGATTATTCGGTTTCTTAATTTAATTCTGTGTTTTTACAATGGTCCCATATTAAGAAAAACGTCTTAAATTAGTTTCTTATGTATCTTACCAATTCATATTTTGGTCATTTCCATCAATTTTTTAACCTTATATGTTTAATGTGGATCAACGTCATAGATGATTAATCATAAACTTTATTCAACTTTTCCATTTAAACTCTTTGTTTTCTTGAAACTAACATTCCTAAAACATGAAATGTCATGAAAACCGCAAAATTTAAACACATGAAAGCTCATTGAAACCGTCAATTTTTCATGAAAGGTCATGAAAACCACAAAACTCAATGAAAAGAATATGTTAAAGAAAAATTTGAGATGCTATTGCTAACAACCTAAAATAAAAAAAAGAGAAGAGAGCCGAAAGGTACTTAAATTGCCAAAAGAATGAACTCCATCCTTATGACCAATTCAAAAGGGACATTTTCCATCACACATCACGTGGCCATAGAAAAAGAATCCAAAAGGAATCGCTGGCATAGCACGATGAAAGCAACAAAAAAAACAAAACTAGTGCCAAGTAAATTCACGTTCCATAAGGAGACAAAATAGCATCACAAGATATCTTCTTGATTAATTCCAAGGGACTACCACCACCAATTCAATTAAATACTACAATCATGTCATAAATAAAGCCACATACACTTCTTCCTCGTCACATTGCTGTTTAACTCATCTAAAGATTCAACTTGAAATTCTTCTGACCTAGCTTTAGACTGCTTCAAGTTCTCATATTTCAAAATGAAAGCTTATGTAAGTTTTTCAAATGTAACCTTTCTTTTTGAATTATGAGAACTTGAAGCCTACTTTATGTCTGAAGCAGGCTTAGAAGAATATTTGAGTTGAACCACGTAAGAGTGAGTTTTAGACGAAGTAAATGGCAAATTTATAGAAAAATAAATAAACAACTCTACCAAACTGAATCTTGTCTCCGCCATCAACGATGTCAGACTCGATCTTTGAATTACAAAAAAATAGCAGCAGGTTTTGTTTGGGAGAAAAGATAGAATGTGGATATCGAAAGACAGGATCAGTAGTTTACTGGACTGTCCGCCAATCTACGTTCTATATTTTCTCCCACCCAAAACCTGCGTTGCCATCGGCCTTCCATCTTGCAGATGGAGTTGTTTCATTACATGGGGTATGATTCCATCTCATCCGAACTTTAACTGTTATGTGATTTGAGATTTTTCAATTGACCGTATATTTATGATAATCCTGCTGAATTATTATACAATTTGGACTAGCAGTAATATATTTATGTTGTAAAATCGTTGATAGAGTTTACAATATTTTCGAAATTTGGGGGGTTTTGTGATTGTTGGTGCATTGATATATGATCTCTTCAATATACCCTTTTTAGAAATTTTGATTTTCTTTATTGTGTATTTGGAAGTATTTGTTATCAATGACGAATTGGACTCTCCTAGTCCCCTGAAATTGCCATTACCATTATCATCACCTAAGAATCAGTTAGAACTTGCAACTTTTTAGATCTTCAGTATACATTTTCTGCAAATTCTGATACTATCTCTAGTCCTTATTATAAAATAAAAGGCTTTATTTATCCACAAGCCTCTTAACTTAACCCTTTGTTTCAAAATTGTCTCATAACTAAACAATATTTAAAAACGGTCCGTTAAATTTCCTGCCATTATAGCTTTTGGTCTTTTTTGCTATCACCTTGACCTTAAATGTTTAAGGTGGACTAATATTAAAAGTGGTCCACCATAGACCTTATTAACAAAGGACCAAAAACTATAACTGCAAGAAATTTAAGGAACCACTTTGAGGCGTCTTGTAATTATGCGACCATCTTTAAAAAAATAATCAAGTTAAAGGACGGGTGGATCAAGTAAGCTTAAAAGAAAAACAAAATCATATTTTTTATTTATTTAATAACTGATCTATGTGGTTTACTCGGGCTATAATAGATGTATTAGTTTTCAATAAACCTAAAAAGTGAATTTTTTTACTTATAATAAGGACCAAATGGAGTATCCGATAACGACCCTATGGATTATTTCTGTCAACAATTAGACAACAGTTCAAGTAATATCATTACTACTTGCTGTCTTTTGTTAGATCTACTTAAAGTAAATGATGAGAAACATGTTTTCTAGAAGGAATTTGTGGCCTGTGTTATATGCAGGCGTTCCTACGAATCTGGAGGCTCGGCTCTGTAAGTGAAAAGAAAGAAAGAGAAAGGAAGAGAATAAGGAATTTTTTTAGTGGGGTAATACTACTGGACTATAATTTTATTTTTTTTAGGCTCATACCTTGGGGAGGCCCGGCTCCATTGAGCTCTTTGCACACCCCAAAGTCTGGCTCTGGACTTATATGTGCCTTGAGTTTATGTAGCTTGATCTTCCTGATAACTTATTCATGTTTAATATTATCATTTTTCATTTATATATTTCGAGGCTGCAGGTTGCAGACTTGATGGAAGAGTAGGTGCTTATTTATATTTTATGAAAATTGCCTTCAAGGCTCAATTATTTTCTTTCAGGTAGTTAACTATTGTTCGCTACCTATAGTAGTTAAATGTCGTTTCAGATCCAGACTTGCATATACAGCAACAAAGGAAAAAAGACTCCTACAACAGTTAATGCGTAGAATTCCATTTTGCATTGCAGCATACTTAACTATGGAAATATCATCTTGTCTTAGATACAAACATCAATCATTGTCACTTTATATTCGTTGTAAATTGGTTTTCAATAACATTAGTATTTGTTACCAACTCTCCTTGCCTATGAAGATAATTCATAGATTGCATATCATCTAATCACGGTGTTTATAATTGTTCTTTGGGTCGCTACATAATTAATTGTTGCTGGAGGTAAAACAGTTTGCTCCCGTTTTTTGCGAAGAGGTATTTTCGTCAGTGTAAGGTGCATGACAGCAAACATTGGATGCCAAATATGCAAACATTATAGTTTGGATTAATATTAATATTAACGATGAATTATCAATGTCTCTCTATTATTTTGTCTTGGTCATATCATATAAATAAGAGCAATGCTATATATCTCGAGGGGAGCATCACGAAATCATCCCGAATAAACAGTCAACAATCACAATTCACAGCTGGCCGGAATACATGAGAGGATGGCGTAAAACATGGAAAATCAACAAATAACTATGCAATGAAACAATGCCACATATATCGGGAAATCTTCGCTATATGGAAATTCGCTGGCTTTAGCCCGTATATCTATATTGTACAGGTAAGTGTGTAGTAACACATTCAGGCATCACAGGCAAGACAATATATTGTTTTGCTCCTCTTATTTTTCACGATGGTGCAATATATGTTGACTTGCAAAGGTTTAAGGGATTCGTTTATCAGCAAGCACCAGAGAAGAAAATGATATTTTTTCTGTCTGCTCTAATATAATGAAGAAAATCGCGTGCCACCAAAATTCGTGTGACGTTACGAAATTAACGAAAATCATATTTAGTGACATTGTCAACTTGCCAAATTTGGTAAAGTGTTTCTTGATGTTTTTCCTTCCTCGAAGAATCTGCAAGCTCCTTTACGCACCATTTGGAATGAAACATTTAAGGTATTGTTTGGTAAGACATTTTTTTGAGCTTATAACTTATATCTTGTGAGCTGACACAACTAAAAAAGATTTGTTTCGTAACATCATCTTATCATGAGCTTAGAGCTTCATTTTACGAGCTTATAGCGGTTTTTGATAAGCTAATTGAAGTAGTGTATAAGTTAAAACGTATAACTGATACTTTTACTCCTGCAATCCTAATTATAAAATAAATAAATACTAATAAATACACATTTTTTGTGTCATTTTATATTTAGGGTTAATAGGGCTTTGGCCTCCTATATATAAGCAATTTCCGGTTTTCCTCCCCATAAAAAATAGTTTGGATTACATCCCATTGATTTTAAATCCTCAAGACAGCTGATTGTACATTTATACTTATGTGGCGCATTGAATCATCATTTTTTGATTATGTGGCACGTTAATTGTTTAATTAGTAATCTTTTATCATTTATATTAATTTAAAAATATAAAGCAATTTAAAAATTTGAAAAAAAATTAATTTTCAGATTTTTTTATCTTTACAAAGGATATTTATAAGTTATTTCAACCGTTAATCTTACCAAAAAGAATTTTAGCGTTGCTTAGGCGGAAACCAAAAATGACAGATAATAGTAATATGAGCTACTTTTTCATTGTCATATCGATATTGTTGAGAACGATCTCATTCCTAATGTGGGGACAAAAGTGATTCTTCCTTGGGTCTCCTTCACTCACAGCAACAACAAAAACAAAATTATCTCAAAACAATTCAAAAACCAAAAACGCTTAGAGATAAATAAATGTTTGGGACTAGAATTTAATACAGGGGAGTGGTCCTAAAAACCATACGAAAAGTTAGTTTTCCTTTTAATTATAATATATAAAGAAATTATAGAAAATAAATTTTGAAAATGTTTTCAGAAAACAAGTAGGACCTAAATTACAACAGTGCTATATTCAACGAATGATATTTTCCCGAATACATAGCGAAACACTAGTGAACCAATGAGAAAGCAGGCCTAGCGGAATTCATGGGAGAGTTATTATTATGTAATTATGAAAGTCAACAAAAATGGCTTTGTGGATAACACCATCGGGATAACTCGTGAAATTGGAATTTGGGATGACTAGCATTATTGCCTAAATTATTCAAATACAACAATCTAATCTAAAGTTAGACCACAAGTCAAATAGGAGTGCAATGACAACATCAAAGGGTAAACATGATTTACTCATGCATCTGATATTCTCTTCGCAAAAAGAATATGACGAATTTATGCAAATCCATCAGAGAGAAATTTAGACCATAAGGAAAAAGCTATTTCTCCCGAGAAAACAATTCACGACAGTATCCCGACTGTGTTAAATTAAGGGGAGCCCAATCCACTTTGTATGCCATCCACCCATGTATTGTGGCAAATCCTGTTGAAAAAGGACTCAAAAATAATGCATCATGTCTGTCAAATTCGGTGGCCAAATGGATCCACGTGGGGGCCGAATTTGACCTGGTTTGTTAAGGGTGAAGTGATTAATCTTAAATATGATGAGCTTTAACTGGCTTGGTTTCCCCTCAAGTCTATATTTCTTTGTGACAGTCCAACCCACTTGTTCACTTTTTTGTTTTATTGTAGTGAAAAAGTTATGATTTTTTATTATACATATTAAATACATATTTCTTGCTACCATAAATCTCTGGAACCTTCCAACATCACATTAAGCTACTATTGAATCCTAAGTACATAGTTGTCAATAAAAATAAGACTGGAATATGATAATATAATTACTTTGTCATGTGTTTTTGTATTTGATTGCATGACCTATCAAATGCAAAGAGGCAATTAGAGAGGAAAGTTGTGACAGCGTTAACTATCAAATGTGACTCTTGTTAAGGAGAGTGCCTCCAAAACCAGCTTGTTATTGGTTATCTTTTTGCATTGTTGATGCACGAATATTATGATTTGGAATTTGTTTGATATGGAAATGAGTCTGGAAATTATCATGTGAAAATTTCGTTTGGAGGCTTTTGGAAACCATAGAATCGATCATCACCCCCTAGGAAGAGGTATGTATTGTAATTTTTGGCCAACAACACCACAAAAACACAATCTTTAAATAGAAAATGCGATCAAACCTACAAAGGAATAACCAATTATTTTTAACCACATCAAATTATAAATTATACATTCATGTGTACTAACAAGTATATGTTTTGACGTTGGTAACCTTTAATCTTTATAAGATAAACTTGTCTCACACACACTAAAATTTAGGTTAAAATATTTTTTGTCCTTTTAAAGATATTTTTAGGTTTCTTTCTGTTCTATTTTTGTATAACTTTAGACACTTTCATCCCTTAAGTTACAATGATTTGAAACTTTGGTCTGTTAAGTTACAAACGTTAGACACTTTAGTTCTTTTTGTCAATGTCTAAGGTTTGTAACTTAATGGACCAATATGAAATTGAAAAATAACTTAAGTGGACAAAATTGTAGTTTAACCTAAAATGTGTTACATTAACTCACTATTTTAAGTCCCTATTCGGATAAAAAAATTATTGACAACGCATAGCATAAACACTAATCATGATAAAGCATTTTTTATATAAGCTATTTCTTTAAAATAAAATAAAAAGATAAAATTAAGTATTATTTACTTATAAGCTACTAACTGTTTTAATATCTATCTTGGAGAACTTATGAATATAAGTTGAAAACAACTTATGAAGAATTTTTTTATAAAGAATTGAGGAAAATTAGTTTAGGGGTTTTGAATTGAGAATTTGGCCCAAAAAGTAGTAGATAATCTGGTAGGTTAATGGAGAATTGGTGAGTTTTAGATGGAAATCAGAGTCATGAAAGGTGCCCCAAGACAAAATCATAGCAGAAATGTGATTTTCTGTCTAGACAAACACACATAGTCGTGCCTCCTAGGCGCATGTGTTTTTTTGTAATCTAGGGGGCGCACAACTATGCCCCCAAATAGCACGATCGTGCACCCTTCCAAAACATAGGAAACATAACTTTTATAATACAAAGATGAGGAAGTGTTTTTAGGCATAATCAAAGGTGATTAACCCAAATTACTAGTGAGTCTAGACCTTGAACTAAAGAAAGGTGAGTAAGTGAAGTAAAGGGAATTGTTTAGGAATATCTCATAAACACACGACGAATATAATATGAGGACCTTAGAATAATGGTTAAGTCTAATAATATAAGTTAAATTAAAGAGTATAAAGTCTGAGTAAACCAAGTATATGATGTTAGTGGTCTAAGGTAATATACGAAAATAATGTTGGATTAATATACGAAGAAATGGTCTTAAAACTTAATAAGTCTAGTTTTATAGATGAAAGACATTATGAGGAATGGTGATGGAGAGGTAAAAATCTGAAACTGAGAACGAAGGATAAGATATGTCACTGGGATAAAAGATGTAAATGATGGAGAGAAAACTAATGATGGGTATGAGTCCTAAACATGATGTTGATTTAACGAAGGATGTATATATATATATATATATATATATATATATACACACACACACACACACACACACATGATGTTAATTGACGATGAGATGGTTTAGATGTAAGATGATGAGGTAAGATGATATTATAATTGTTATATGACGATGATGAATGACATAATAAATGATGCTTATGAAAGACGTACTTGTTTTATAATAACAAGTAATATGACAGAATGAAGTATGATGTATAGATGATGTGCTACTGATGTATTTGATATCTGGTGTTTAATGAGTCTGCATGCATCATATCATATTGCATACAAAGATGAAAGACGAAAGATGAATGTATGTTCAGTAACACAACTGGAACATACATTATAAAGACGATAGGATCTGATACCGGCATGCATGTATAAGATAGGAAGAAGTGCATTGCATGAGTTACGATGTGTGTAATTGATATATGTATTTTAATGACGTATATGTGATAATGATAAGAACTATTATACGTGTTAATGATATATGTCTGATGTATGTGCTAAAGATGTATAACTGATGTATATGTGGATGATGTATAATCTTGATGAAGTAGTGAATAAGTTGTGAATGATGATCAATGACGATATACTTGTTTATTTAATTTTATTCATGTATCCCAATTAAATGTTATGATGTGTATTATCACCCCTTTTTTGTTGTATTTATGGTGTATGTACTTGTTGGATACACATACTCATGACGAGGAGCTCTAGTTGCGGGACGCTTAGCAGGCGACGACAGAGACTTAGTTCTGTTGTTTTTATTTAGTGAATTTATGTAGTCGATGAACACATGCTCTAATCTGTAACACCATGGTTGAGGTTAAAACGTTGAAATTTATTTTCCATTTGAGTTAGAGTCTTGTGAAACTCTTCTTATTTCCATTGTTGATGTGGAAGACATATGAATATTTTTTTACACTTGAGATAAGTTTAATTATTTCCACTGCTGAAGTATGAATTACCATTGCATTATTGAATGAAATATGATGAATTTTGTAACATACTTTTATTAGATCTGTTCTTATTATTTAATAAATTAAAGTCGGGATTTAGGGTGTTACAATGAGCCTGTCTAAAACAAGTTCTTACAATGTCTTCTTTCAACCTAATTAGTTTTAACAGTGTGTCCATCAATGGATAAGGACCAAATTCCCTGACAATATTCACTCTAACATCTTTTTTATTGAATGAAATTTATGTAATTCAAACTATTTTAAGTCTCGCATTAAGTGGTGAGATATACAAAAAAAAAAGTTCTTGATAAGAGAAAATATTGAGAAAAGTGTTAAAGTGATTGTTGCTATCACTTTTCTCACTAGATATACTAGGCCATGCATTTCAAGGAATGGGATAAATGACTACTTTTCCGGTAGCTCTTGAGGTTTCTAAGTAGGAATAAGCTTCAATGACCTCTGAAAATGGTATAGGAGTTCTGGGGTCAAGAATTGGCTTAAATTGACCACTTTCAAAGTAAGGTCTTAACTTCTCTAAGATAGATCCTTTAGAAGTGAGCACAAAGAAAATAGCCGGTGGAAATCCAGGAGGTACTATTGTCACAACTTTGCCCCCTTCCTTAATTGCCTTCATAGCCCTATCAACTTCCCCTGGATCACATAGTATCAAAGATGGATGAACTTGGTTAATGTTTTGTTATTTTAGAGATCATTTAAAATATTACTCTAGTATTGTGGATAATTAACTCCGTATAGTCCAACAATGTAGAAAACTAAACTAAATATTTAATGAATACAAAGATAGAGAAAATCTTTATAAGTGGTCCACTGTGGATCAATACTTAAAAATTATTCAAAACTTTAATGACATCAAATGTTTTCTCTTGATAATTGATATTGATTGTTCTTCTCATGTTTACAATTGAAATAATGACTTAAATGATATATATTAGATTAAAAATGTGAAAAATAAATATGTAGCTTGTATCAAAATTGACATCGATTAAGTCACCATGTTAGTCGTAAATATGAGAAGGGTCGTAAGTTTTTATTTTCAAATAGTATCACCGACCATCAAATGTTGATTTACTATACTAGATACAAGGGACCACTTATGATCCATCAAAGAACTTCTCTGTAGAGATATGTATGTAGTATGTACAGATAAATAGGTCTTACCTACTCCATCATACACTACATCAAACTTTTCTGGGAGATCTTCAAAGTTCTCCTTTGTATAATCAATTGGCAAGTCAACTCCCAACTTCCTCAAAAACTCGATTTTTCCAGTGCTAGAAGTTGCTGCTATCTTAGATGCACCATAAACATGCTTGGCAAGCTGCATCCAAACATATAAATATATTTTTAGTTCCTCAATTTATGCTAATTTTCAGTTTTAATCCTTAAAACATACCTTTTCACTCCTCAAATTTTTGATACATGCTACAATTGATTTTTGTTTATTTATGTTAAATCACTATCATACAAATTTTGTTTCTGATACTCTAGTACTTGATTCATATAATACTTGGTTTATCATCAATTAGTCATCTTCATATGATATGGAATTTTGGTGGGAACCAGAGTTTAAACCCTAGACCTTGCATATATTATGCATTTTTCCTACCAACTGAGCTAAGCTCACGAGGATGATATGGAATAAAACAGAGAGAATATTACATAGACTAAAATAGGGAAAAAAAAACATTACACTAATCAAAAACAATAAAAAGTAATCGTGTCAAATTTCAAAATATTGTTGATGAGAAAGATATTTCGTATAAATGTTCATTTGACCTCATAACTTTGTAAAAGTTGTTATTTTCCCCCTTAAATAAATAAAAAATTAAAAGGGAGTTATTAAAACATGATGAGATGGAGTTTTTTCATTTTAGAAATAAAAAATTACTCATGTGACGCATGAGTCAGCGTTGACTGGGTCAAAATTGACCTTTCGTAAAAGGGAGTAAAGATAAGGGTCAAAACTGTTATTTCTTTAGGGATCCAAAATCGCAACTTTAACTTGTAAAGTTAGAAGGTCAGAAGCGCATTGAAACAAAAATATTTTCAAAACTTTAAATATCAAATCTAAAATAAACTTAAGCCAAAAAATGATAAGTAATAACATGATACTCTCTCTCCGTAATAAAATATAAGAAAAAAGTTACATGTATTTGGCTCAAATTTAGATCAAATACATGTAGCTTTTTGTTTATATTTCATTGCGGAGGAAATAGTTAATAGATATTAAATTCAAATTGGATATACATAAACCTGAATAGCAAAGCTTCCAACTCCACCAGCACCTCCCAAGACAAGGATAGATTTGCCAGCAGAAAGCTCAGCTCTCTCAAGTCCTTCATAAGCTGTCTCCATAGCCAAAGGAATGCTAGCAGCTTCAATAAAGCTTAGATTCTTTGGTTTATGAGCCAATAATCTCTCTTCAGCTATTGTATACTCTGACAAAGTGCCAAGAATCTTTAGGTTTGAAAGTCCTTCCTCATTGATGTCGCCATATATTTCATCTCCAACCTTAAATTTCACCACTTCACTTCCCACTTTGATTACTATGCCAGCAACATCAAAGCCTGGTACAATCTTCTCACCCAAAAAAATAATTCATAAAGCAAAATATGAATGTTTTTTAAGAAAATGGCAAGAGGAGAATTATTATTAAAAAAAAGTGACATTAGTGTTATTTTTATATATAATAATATTTTTATATATAATGCCAAATTCTCATCACTTAGTTAATTGACACCTTGATGTTAAATTTTTACAAAAAAATAAAAAATATCACTATCTTGAAAAATAAAATTAATGACAAAAGTTTTAGACAAAAGAATTAATAATTATCTTGTCACTTTTTTTTTTATGAATCAGACATCATTTGTGACTATTGCAAAAATTAATTCCTCAAACTCGATAGAACCTATATGGGTGACAAAATTCACCCTGAAGAGAGGTATTAATAATTTTCCTCACAATTTTTTTATTAATTTACTTTTAGAAGTGAATCTCTAAATACTCTTTAAGGTTCCCTAAAAAAAAAAAATCTAAGGTTGTTTTCGTTCTTTTCTCGCTTTTTTCTATTCTTTCTTTCTTGCCGACTAAATCTATGTCACTTAGTTATTTTTTTATTTCAAGTAGCCTAGTGTATAAAAACCCACCTCTACATATAATATGTGGAGTGTCCGATGTTTGAACTCCAGCTTCTACATATAATAGTTAATGTCCCTACTAACCGAGCTAAGATCACGGGAATATGTCTCTTAGTTTCTTATTTTTACTTTTTATTTTTAATGTATTTTAGTGTGTAGAAAAAAAAAGTTGTCAATAACAAAATCTCATATATTGGTTCAAAAAGAAAAACAAAATCTTATACAAGGGTCATTAAACATGTAATTTTGACCGTCTAACATACTATATATAAAGTGTGTTTAGGCATATAATAACTTACAAAAATAAGTGATTTTCTTAAATACTAAAATGAGTTGTTATGACATAAACAAATAAATTCTAAGATAAACTTTTACAAACACTCATGATTTCAATTAAAGAGAAAATTAACATACAGGTAGATGAGGATCAGTGTCCTTGAACAAGGCATGCATCCTCTTGTAATCAACAGGATTAAGGGAAGCAGCCACAACCTTGATGAGGACTTGGTCATCTTTGAGTTGAGGTATGGACCAATTAGGATGCACCATTAGAATATCTATTGGTTTTCCATGTTCAGAGTAGAACCAAGCTTTTGTATGAGTTGGAATATTAATATTAGTGGGATCAGTGCTTGAAACTTCTGTTGCCATATTGATGAGTTTTTTGGAAGAGTGAAAATGGAAGTGGAGTGGCCCTCTAGTGCTCAAGTGATAGATATGAAATCATGAATGTTGACAATTATATAGACTATTGGCTTAATTAATATATAAAGTATTATTGGAGTCTAATGGTCTAATGTAACTATAGCTTGGTTGATGAGCTAAACGACATTGAGACTCGGAATTCGAGCTCTAAAAACTAATCTAACCACTAACTTATCTAACATTTATTTATCGAAAGTAAAACTTTTGTCATGTTTCATTTTATAGCTTGCCTCATTCTTTTCTTTTACTTGCTTTGAAATTTTAAATATTTGGTTAGTGACATATATAAGACATTCAACTTTATATTTTTATATGTAAAAGTAGGTCTGCATTATTGATAAGTTAATTAATTATTAGATTTAACTTGGTCAATATTTTCCATGATATTCTATCAACCGAAAAAATATTCCATGATATTTGCACTAATTATATATTAATTTTTTATATGAGGATTATATATTATTTTTTAGATCTCCGTGAGCATAATTCAGTTGGTAGGTGTCAGAATTCCAATATAAAATCTCTCACTTATTCATTTTAAAGGGTGAAACTCCGACCAATAGACTACTTGACCAATATATATTCTAAAATAAATAGAAGATTCATTTCTACTTAATTTTTATTTTTTATACTGCAGAAAGGTTTTTACTTAATCATTATTAGTAGTATTTTTTTTTAAATATTATAAATATTTAAAATTAATATTTTTTGGTTACGTTTTCTTTGGTACATATATAAAATTAAGATTAAACATACAGCAGCCAAGATAGAGGATAAATATTTTAAAATACTACCCACTACCCTATTTTAATGCTGAATTATTAACCTGCTACTATTCAATTGTATT
>Ga0228710_1003937_pt1 | contig 23530 bp, 17 predicted proteins | sample MedpolnodulmetaG_FD_177995 | JGI IMG/M metagenome (GOLD analysis project Ga0228710, IMG submission 177995) | Root nodule microbial communities from Medicago polymorpha collected in Santa Monica, California, United States - pink nodules | ecosystem: Host-associated > Plants > Roots > Nodule...
AAAGGGGGGAGGGGAATGTAATTCAAGGTTCTCTTAGGGGAGGGGAGTGAAAAGTTTTTTAATGTGTTTTGAATAAGAGGGGAGGGGAGTGTATATTTTAACATAAGAGGGGAGGGGAGTGTAATTCAAGCATCTTTGAGGGGAGGGGAGTGTAATTTACTCAATTATTAATATACACCAAGATTAACGGTTTTCTAGAAAAGTGCATAAAGTGCTAATCTTGATATATTGGTCATTTCATGGTGTAATCATATTTATAAGGGGTATGACTAGAAAATTTCTTTTGAAAATGATGGATCTGATTTACTTTTCTTTTCATAATGATGGATCTAATTTTCCCCAGCCCATAACCATGACTATAACCCTAAAACTGGTTGTCTTCCTTTGTTACTCGTGTTCTATAAAAGGCGTCGTCGCATCTTATTTTCCCCAATTCTTCTTCCTGTTCTTCTTCTTTTTATTCTTCTTTACAAGGCTTGTTTCTTATTCTTTTTTTTCATATTATTATTTCTTTTGCTTCTTCCTATAAAATTTGGTTGTCCCTTTTTCCTTACTTTTTGTTATTCTATATTTTCAACAGTTTTACAATTTCTCGTTTTCTTTGTAAATTTGCAAAGATTGCTTTTGTGATTTTGTCCGCATCTTTACGACTCAATCAAGATTTGAGTTCAGTGGTTTAATTTGATTTATAATTGACTTAACTCTGTAATATATGTTAGCATCTTTCTGATGGCTTTCGCAATCGGAACTTGACCATACCAACTATGTGTTTGACTCGATCCATCGTAGTTGTTCTTATAACACTAGATGAAGATAACGGGGAAAATAATCGAATAATTATGAAAGTATTCATAACTATAAAAAATCAAATCGCCGAAGTACCAAAGGTATGTCATAACTAAATCCTCTAATTTATTCTTTTTTGGTATTATATATTTCAATATGCATATGGTATGTGTCTTAATTTCCCCACAATGTGATATAGTAAAATGTATGTTTTGGAAAATTTGTAATGTAAAATGTTGTTATATTCCTCGCCTGTAATTTTTTGCTATTATATATTTCAATATGATATTTTGCTTGGAAAGGATTCGTAAGTGTGTTATAGGTTAACAATGTTAGTAATGATTATTCTTAATATTTATATTTGCTTTGAAAAATATCTTCCTGATTATTCTTCTTTTACACCAGAGTTTGCTCTGCATGTCTCTCGCTACCATATATATAAATATATGTCATCAAATACTACTTATGATTTGCTTCCTGAGGCTGCTGAGTATGCATGGCAAGGTTTGATACACCTCTCTCCCTTCAATGTTTCCATTCAATAGCAATTTATCTGATTTTTAGTGAAGCTAATTTGCTTAAGATAATTTCAGGTTATTGCCTTATATATAGATTTATCACTTAAGAAAGCATTGCATATTCTTTATGAACATGTATGTTCTCTCCTCCCTCATTACACATTTATCAAATTTACTTGCATTTTTTGATGCAACAATATACATTTATCAAGCAAGTGTGTAAATTTTACCCATGCTTCATTAATTGTTTTAAATTATTTTTAGGTGCAGCTGAAACATGGTCTTTTCTTGTAAGCCGGGATATCCAAAAATGATTTGTGCGAAGACTTTTAGACTTATTGTGCAACAAGCAGAAGATGCCAAGTATTAAGGTCAGTTTTAGGTTGTTTAGTTTGTAACATGCTCATTCTTTTCTTAAAGCCGGATACTTTGCGGGCACTGGTACACGTGCAATATGCACCCATGAAGCACCGTTTTTTTTTTACTTAAGGTTGGTACGGTTATGGTGCGGCTGGTACATTAAATTTAAGGGAACTCATATGCCTTATTTTTAGGAAAATGAGGCCGTTACAATGAAGAATTAATATTATAGGTTTTTTTGTGTTTTTTATAAAACTCCAACATTTCTAGAGCCACAACAACCATTATTATACTATGGAACTACCGTTGCTGGCTTGCCGCCCACCTTTTCTGGCTGTCAATAGTTGGAGAAGTAAATAAATCAAGCTTTTATTTTACTGTGCAAGGCATTTCTTGTCTTCTTACTATAATAGTTGGTTGAATTTTTGCTCGTCATTTGAGCAATATAATTTCCTTATGCTAAATTAAAAAAATAAATAATTATCTTGACGTACCCGTACCTTAATTTTTGGAGAAATGCCGTATCTCGTACCCGTACTGGTGCCGGGTACCGTACCCGTACCTATGCAACGTAGATCAATTACTAATAGATATCTCTCTCAAATGTAAGTCTGATATGAACATGCTTTTGCAGATTTTGATGCAGGGTCACCATGACCTTAATATTTCCCGTGAGGTTAATCACATCCTTCAATATTTTATCTTGTTATATTCTCTTATAGTCTTTTTTATTCTCTTCTGTCTTTTGAAGACACGGATATTGTGTAATTGATTACACAGTGTATTTTCACAAAAAAATGCTAGTTTTCACCATGTAATTGATTACACTGATGATGTAATCGATTGTATCATTATAAAAATTAATTTTTAGCTTTTCAAAATTGCTTTTCTTTATCCCAATTACTTACAAACTTGCCTCTAGCCTAGAGGACTAAGAGAAACACATAAAATGACATGGCAATTCAAGAACAACAACAACACATGCATTCAAATGGGGAAAACTAACACAATTTAAACAAATATGAATTCTTTTAAAGCTTCCAAACTCCAAACCCCAAACAACAATTTAAGCTCCCGCCTCTCTGAAACAGCTTAAGCACTAAATTATTGATTTTGCCTTCAGCTTTTTAACTCAAACAACAACTTATTTGTAATCTTATCACTTCTACCTTTACTATAATTTCCCAGAATCATATGTTCCTCTGTTTTAAAGTGGTTGTTATTGAACATAGAATAAAATACAGAAAATACACAACACTTAATAGATAGCTTGCAGCTTAAGAAAGCCACCTGAAGGGCATTTTAGTCTTTTTACTTTCATCTTCTTTGTTATAGTTTAGTTATTTACACCGTTTACGTAACTTCTATATATACATCATTGTAATAATCATTTTATTTAATGATAATTTTCACTCTTTTGTTCATTTTATAATATGGTATCAGTTTTGCTCTCTCTCTCTCTCTCTCTCTCTCTCTCTCTCTCTTTGAGAGGAGTTTGTTACGATTCTGTTAGCTTCCGCCATTAATGCTTGAGCTCCAAGCTTTTTCATATTTCTCATTTTTCGTTGATTTCGTGCAGAATCACATTGATTCTTCTTCCTTTCTTCTCGGTTTGATCTCGATTTCGTTTTGAGATTCTTTGTTCTTCTTATTTCTCACTCTTTCACGCATTATGTTTGCGTTTTCCTTTGTACTATGTTTTTCACCATTGATACTTTTCCAGCTTCATCTTCACCATGCCTCCTCGTCAAGCTCCATAGGTTGTTCAACCAAACACTGATTCTCCGTATTACGTGCATGACAGTGAAGGTCCTAACTCTATTCTTGTTACACCTCTTCTTAATGGTTCTAACTACCTCACATGGCATCGTTCTATGAAACCTGCGTTAGGTGTGAAGAACAAGCTCGCTTTTCTTGATGGATTGATTCCCATTCCTCCTACTGATTACTTGAACCGTAGTGCTTGGGGACGGTGTACCTATATGGTTCATTCATGGATTATGAACTCCGTCTCTCCTCAAATTGCTCAAACTATCGTATTTCATAAATACGCCATTGATGTATGGATTGAGCTTCAAGAACGTTTCTCTAAGGTTGATAGAGTAAAAATTTGCTTCCTTACGTTCTTCTATCAACAATCTGAAACAAGCAACAAAATCAGTACTTGAGTACTTTACTGAGATGAAATCTCTTTGGGAAGAACTCAATTCCAATCGTCCAATGCCTATGTGTACTTATCCTCATCCCTGTCGTTATGAATCTATGAGGTCAGCTCGCAATTTTCGTTCGGAGGATGAAGTGATTCAATTTCTAACTGGTTTGAATGATACTTTTGGAGTTGTCAAAACTCAGGTTTTGCTTATGGATCCACCTCCCTCAATTAACAAAGTCCATTCATTTGTTGTTCAATAAGAAAGCAACAATCATGGTGTTAATGCTTCTTCTTCAATTGAAGATTCCAACATTTTTGTTAATGCTTCTGAAGCAAAAAAACCTAATTTTAGGCATGGAAAACCTACTTTTGGTTCACTTCCACCTAAGAACAATTCCAATTACTGCACCTTTTGTCACAAAACTAATCACACAATATAGTTTTGTTATAAAAAACATGGTTTCCCTAATGCTAACAAGGGTAATCCTTCAACCAATGATGTGAATTCAGACGGTGTTCTTGATTCTCAAGGTGTTGCAGCAGGTTCTTCAGCTATTTCTCAAACTCATGAACAAATATGTGAGTTTTTCCTTGTGTTAATGTTGAGGTTGCAGAGAGTTTTAAGGAATCAACTAGTGATGTTGACGGAGAGTGCAAAAGCATGTGCTTTGGACTAAAGCATATTACCTTATTGTGCCATGAGGGCTAGATAAATCATTAGAAGCTCATTCTTACTTCTTGGAAACTCCTTCAAATGCCAGGTTCCTATGATTACACCCAACGTGGAAGCTCTCCATATTTTAAAGATCAATTTGTTCAATCTCTTCAAAAATGTCTTCATACAGTCTAGGTGCCATTAGATCTTTGCTACGGCAATGTGCGAGATCAAACTCTACATCATTTTCTTGGTTCCCTAAGTAAGCATTAGAAGTGGTAACATAATGCATTAGAGTTCCAATGTATTGTTCAATTCCACATAAATCTTTTGGCTCTAATTGAACTAGTTTTGGTATATCTTCAATAAAGTTTTTCACTTTAGATAAGCTAATTGTAAATGATATATGATGGCTTTCCATCATACATCATTAATGATTTTACACCTGAAAGCTCTTGCAGCTAGTTGAATAGAACCTTGGGAAGCTTCTCCAAATATATGTGTCCATGTGTGCATAAATATTGACTTCTTTAGCATAAGAGAGATTACTTCCACCTATTTTCTGATGTGGAATCCCGTAAAAAGTAAACGTACAAAGGCTTGGAGTGGATAGGTCAATTTTGGCAATTTTAGATGAACTATAATGCATAGCAAAATTGACAAGTGTCTCACTTGATATGTTGATGATCTGTGTGCCCATTACCTTACAACCACTAATGATCAAACTCTTCAATTTGGTAAAGGCTGAGAGGGGCTCAACATAGCCGTTTTCACCACCATAAAAGGTGAAATTACTTAGATCCAACATTTTTAATGCTGGTAAATTCAAGGATTTGGGAAATATTGTCTTACAACAAAAACTCATTTTAGGGTAAATCGAAAGTTGCAGAGATGTAAGATACTGACATGAAGAAACACATTGCATAATGAGACCATTATCATTATGAACAATTGTTTCTTATGCAATGTGTTTCTTCATGTCAGTATCTTACATCTCTGCAACTTTCGATTTACCCTAAAATGAGTTTTTGTTGTAAGACAATATTTCCTAAATCCTTGAATTTACCAGCATTAAAAATGTTGGATCTAAGTAATTTCACCTTTTACGGTGGTGAAAACGGCTATGCTGAGCCTTTCTCGGCCTTTACCAAATTGAAGAGTTTGATCATTCGTGGTTGTAAGGTATTGGACACACAGATTATCAACATATCATGTGAGACACTTGTCAATTTTGTTGTGCATTATAGTTCATCTAAAATTGCCAAAATTGAGCTATCCACTCCAAGCCTTTGTCTGTTTACTTTTTACAAGATTCCACATCAGAAATAAGTGGAAGTAATCTCTCTTCTGTTAAAGAAGTCAATATTTATACACACATGGACACATATTTGGAGAAGCTTCCCATGGTTCTATTCAACTGACTGCAAGAGCTTTCAGGTGTAAAATCATTAAGATTTATGATGGCTTTCCATCATACATCATTAATATTTAGCTTATCTAAAGTGAAAATCTATTTAAGATATACCAAAACTAGTTCACTTAAAGCAAAAGGTTTATGTGGAATTGAACAATACATTGAAACTCTAATGCATAATGTTACCGCTTCCAATGCTTACTTAGGGAACCAAAAAAATGCTAGAGAGTTTGATTTTGCATATTACCGTAGCAAAGATCGGTTGGCTCCTAGGCTTTATGAAGACATTTTTAAAGAGGTTGAACAAATTGGGATATAAAATATGGAGGGCTGCCACATTGGGGTAATCATAGGAACCTGGCATTTGAAGGAGTTTTCAAGAAGTAAGAATGAGCTTCTAATGCTTTATTTCATTGGACAATTAGGTAATATTACGGACTAAAATAAGAGATTTCGAATACGGTAAGAACTGAATCTAAAAAAAAAAAAACAAAAAAACTTTCAAAGACTAAAAGAATAAATGTTATAATTACATGGATTAAAGTCATATTTAAATTCACCGGTATATATAATTATGGATTTAATCAGTATGCTTTGTTGATTTAAATATTTTTCATATATATTGAAAAGTTCGTTAAAATTATTTTACAAATCACGCATATGTATAATTGTAATAATTTTACAGTGTAAAAAGTTTCATGTTGGAAATATATCAAAATTAAATTAATATATTATATACACACATTTCTTTTTCGAGTAAAATACACACATTTTTTTAAAATTTAATGTGTATGAGTAAGCCAAGCATCTACATTTTAATGCTATTAATATTTTATTTCAATTTTCTTTTTAGGATTTTCTTAAGGGGTGAAGCTGGAGAACAAAGGATACGAGATTAAGACATATATGTGTTACATGCAAATTTCGATTAGAGTGTTTTCGATTTGAATGAGTAGCATACACAACATCAATACTTCGAAGGTCAGTTTTTGACTCGGGAGTATCTTTTTACGGGGTCAAAAGAGTATTAATTTGACGACTAAAGTTGAAAGATATTCAGAATACGGAATTTAGAGTCACTAAAAAATTTAAACTATAATATCAAAATGGAAATAAGTAGTTATTGATTTTCTAGCACCAAGCATTAAAAAACAAAGGAGAGACTTACTGCATTAGGCTCTTGATAGTTAGAACACTCGTGACATCCATGACATCCATACATGTTAAGAGTTAGTATATTTTCTTGTATAAAAATTGTAGAGTTAGACTCCATAAAACTACACCTACTAGATAAATATGTCCTCACATGATAATACATCTTATTAAAAACGTTGAAAGAAAAATGCCAAGTTTTGAACGTGAAGCTTCAAGTCGGGGAAAATACATCAAAGTACCCAGAATTTTTATGCCAAAAGCATCTTGTAAGGCTGCCTGAATATGATTAATTAAGGAGTTTCTTGCGAGGAGTATATCATTGACTTACACCAAGAGCACAATGCAATTATTCCCTGCCATCTTGGTGAAGATAGTATATGACCAGAATGAGATTTAATTTAACCTTAGAGAGCTAAAAATTGATATTGTTTATCATACCATTTCCTGCTAGCTAGCTTGAGGCTCTAGAGAGACTTGACTAGTTTGATGACTTTCTAAGGAGGCGCACCTAGCATGCCTTGGGGAACACTCATATACACATCGTCATCTAATTCTCGATGGAGAAAGGCATTCATCTACATCAAGCTAATGATCAAACCACTTATGGATGGAAGCAACAGCTAACGCATTTCTGATTATAGTCATATTCGCTACTGGGAAAATGTCTCAAAGAAATCAAAACCTCCAATCTGATTGTATCCCTTAGCAACTAATATGACTTTGAATATTTCAATAGTCCCATATGCCTTTATTTTAATCTTATAGACCCATTTGTTGCCAATAGGTTTGATTCTAGAGGGAAAATCGACAATATCTCAAGTATGGTTAGCTTGCAAAGTTGTTAGTTCAGTCTGCATAGCCTATTGTCAGTCAGTGCTAAGGCAAGCCTCTTTGAAACTGGCTGGTTCTTGAGCAATGATTATTAAGGCTAATGTAAACTTTTGTGAGTGGGAAAGAGATTAGCATTAGTGACGGGGTACGGCGTTGTCTTGACAAGAATGGAGCAATGGTAGTCTAACATATGTGGAGGAGGTTATCTGGTTCTGCTAGAATATTTGTGGCTCAGATGAAGGTGATGCTATAGAAATTGCATAAATAGAGGGAATAATATCAATAGGTGAGTAGGTGATGAGAGAAATAGACGTCTCAGAACATTGAAGAGTGGTGTCATCTGTTGGAACAAAATTGGTTTGTACAATTTCTTGAAGATTTTGATGGTAACAAAGTATTAAAGAACAATGGGATATGCTAATATATGTTCAAGTGTGTAGGACCATATAAATTAAAATTTAACAAGAACTGAACAGTATAAGAGCATCAGAAGTAAAAGAGAAGCTCAAAGACTATGGTAGAAGATCTGAAGGAAGGTCAACTAGAAATCAACACCTTGGATCAGAAGAAAGGATGATACTCAGAAGCTGAAGATCCTGATTAGACTCTGAAGACCATCAGACTCGGAAGACCACCAGACTCAGAAGTATAGAAGATCTTGAGGGAACCAGACTCCACATCAGATTTGTCCTATTTTTTAGTTGTCTCTATCAAAGTTTGGTAGTATAATTTACCTTCTTCTGACCACGTGTAGAAACAAACAAAGAATTTCAAGGACAAAGATAATGAACTGATAATTCCAGTTTCTGCAAATGAATTTCAAATGTCTAATCAATAGAACTATCCATATCAGGCAAAAGGCCAACATTCTTGATTCGATGTGAAGACCATCAATGAATCTTAATGCGATGACATTCTTCTCCAACGTCTCTCAAATCCTTGCCTATATAAGGAGTTGAATACATGAAGAAGAATAACAGGACTCTACTATTTTCATTGTGCCATTACCCTTCCAAAATTAAAATAGCACAAAGAACACTTAAGAATCTCTTATCAAAGTTTGTATCTTAGAAATTCTAAGTTTTAAGAGTTTGTTCTATTTTGTACTGTTTACATCTCTGATTGTATATCAAGTGTATGAACAAATCTTGTTTATTTGTAAACATTTAAAAGGTTGTTGCCTGCGTGCTTGAGTAGTGGAACTCTCTTTCAGTTGTGATTAAGCATTGGAAATCTCTTGCTTGTGTGCTTGAGCATTTGGAACTTGGAAGTCTCTTGGTAATGTCCTTGAGCAATTGTAATATAGTGATATTTATAGTGAAATCCCTTGGAAGTGCAAGGGGACTACACTATTCCTGGTTTGTATGAGTGATAGATTTCTGGCAAGTGTACCAAAAGCTATTGGAGTAGTAATAAATATCGTTCCATAAGGACTGTATTAATCTCAATTATAGCAACGACTTTATCATTTAGGATATGTAAAGGTTATTAAGTTTTCCCTAGGCAGTAGATTTGAGTGCAACAAAAAGTAAATATAAAGTTTTTTGAAAGATGAATTGGAAATGAATGATCAAGCCGGTGAATCCGCTATTGCTCTATGTGAATAATTTACCTCTCTTTACTCTCAATGATTATTCCTTCTTTATGACAAATTAACTAAATAGTTTTGATCAATCTTTTGACTCAAAACTCTTTCCTAAGTTATAACCTTTTAATCTCTTAAACTGATTGAATAACCGCGGAAGCTATGTCTGAACGTTAATTCCTAAGTCATAACTCGCAACTTCCTATCTCTAGTTTCATATGTAAAGTTAAACAGAGTTACTATTTTAGGATTAAAAGCTAGGGTTAATAGTCAATTAATACCTAAGATCAATTAACATGATTGAAAGAAGCTAGGGTTAATAGTCATGCAATCAATCATAATAAAAGCAATGAACACAAATGATTCTGAATAAAGACTGAATAATATTGATAACAAAGAGAGTTCAACTACTTGGTTCACATATTACAATAGGTTCATCGTGGCTTAATCAAACTAAGAGTTTAGCTACTGATAACTAAATAATCATACGCATAAACAAGAGAAAACATACATAAATCCGGACCAACAACGAGTTGGTATGAGATTCAGGGCTTGTTCTTCGGTCTCCTGGTGTCTTCTATGCTCAAAATTGCAATAATAATCAGTACCCTAATCCTTGGCCGCAACTGGCTTTATATAGAAAGAATTTTAGGGTTTCAGAAAGCCCATCATCGTGCCACGTTACGAGACAATCGTGGCACGATCACTTCATTAATCTGACGTGGCAGCAAATTAATTAGACGATCGTGGCATGTTTCGTGGTTCATCGTGCCACGAAATTTCCAAAACGTATCAGTGAATTCCATATCCTTGTAACGTGCCACGATCCTTACTCAATGTGGCACGATTCTTCACACTTAGGAATATTTTCATCTTTTCATCAATTTCTTCTTTTGGGCTCTTGTTCCTGTTTTGCTCTGATTTCACCATGAATTACAAGCAGTTGACACTCTAAATGCCATAAAAACGACATAAACATGACCAAAATACTAGTGTTGACGTGCAGTCATCAATGAGGAACTAGTATAAAGTGATTTGTGTCTAATCTCTCTCTCTCTCTCTCTCTCTCTCTCTCTCTCTCTCTCTCTCGCTCTTATCTTTGTGTTTGCTTTATCCGCTGCAAACAAACTCTGAGTCAGACTCTGGCCGGTTTTGAAACACTTAGAAAAGTTTTGAAAAGGCCAATACAATTCAACCCGTTGTGTTTTTCTCACCTTCATCACCTAGATAGGGTCATTTGTGTTGGTCTTTGAAACAATAAGAAAATATAGTATCATGAAATTTGACACTTTTAGAAACGTTGATTTCTTTGTTATTGACGTCCAACGTGATATATAACCTTTCATGCCATTATGAAAACCAAGGAGAATGCATTTACAGGCTCTGCTTTCAAGTATGGAGTGACCATGTGTTAATGTAGATACAAAGCAGAGATAGCCAAAAACTCTTAAATCATAATAGTTAGGTAATGCACCATAGAGTAATTGATGTGGGATAGCACCTCTTGTGGCCTTTGAGGGAACTTTGTTCATTAATATACACAAAATAGATGAGATTGCATAGGATGGACCTAGCAATTCCCAAAATGCATTGATGTTTCCTTTTAATCTCCCATTCTCTTGGTGAGTTGCAACAAAACTGGAGTGTGGAATTTTAAATCAGAACTAATAGCTAAAGCTAGCTGGACCAATCACCCTCGGATCCATGGTTTCTATGAAACATTTTTATCTGAAAATTATCAAGAACATAGTGTATCTTTAGTTATTTCCGTATGGAAATCAGATTGATATTAAAGAATGGAAAATAGATTACATTATGCAATGTAATAGAATGGGTAACACGAACAACACCAATAAACTGAGGAACTGCATGCCTTCGATTAGGTAACTTAACTTGAATTCCATGGATACTTATTTTCATATTAGAAATTCACACATGATCTACGCGTGAAAATTGTTCCTTCAAATTGTTCCAAGCCTTTGAAACTGGATTTGTGTACAAGATTCTCTAAGATATAGACGGCGAAATCAAATATAGGATCTATGTATGAACAAATTATTGCTTTGTTGCCAAGCTCAATAGCTAGGATCAGAATGATCGGGATGTGGCGTACTTCAATCAAGAAATCAAATTTTGTTCTTCAAAATCACAACTTTTCACATCGATCTTAACCAAGAACGATAGGTTTTTCCATCAAGTGGTGGATTAAAAATTAAATTGGATGTGTTCTCACTCGGATGAATACAATAGGGATTATGCGATAAATCTGTTGGCGTCAGAATCCCAAGAATCTGAAATGTGCCTCCATTGGAGGTAGAACCGTTAATGTTGTGAACCATTGTTGAAGATAGAATCAAGGCGATGATACCATATCAGAAGTAAAATTGATGATAGAGAGAAAACTATAATAAATTAAATGAATTGAATATGTTTTGAACAATGTACAAGAGTATCCTATTTATAGGCTTAGCTAAATTAAATGTATTATTGTTATTGTGGAGATAGTTAATTCCTAGTTATAAGAAATGGTAAGTTTAAGATCTTACTTGAAGACTTGATTTATAGGTTCAAATATACTTTGAGAATTTATCTAACAATAACATGAGCTTGAAGTTTATAACTATATTTTAAAGAGAGGTCAAATTACACCGATATAATGTTACATTAATGTTACTCCACACGATATCGTTTTACTCATTACATATTTTCAAATTTGAAATTTAAATTGTAAGTTTATATCATATAGATCATTAATGTAAATTTTTACAAAAATATAAAATTATTTGATATGTTATTGAGATACAGCAAGGTTAACGTTTTTCTAGAAAAGTGCATAAACTGTTAATCTTGATGTATTGACCATTTCATCGTGTAATCATGTTTATAAGGGGCGTGACTAGAAAATTACTTTTAAAAATGATGGAACTGATTTACCGTGAAAAATTTCTTTTGATAATGATGGATCTAATTTTCCTTGGCCCAAACCCACAACTATAAACCTAAAACCACTAATCTTCCTTTGTTACTTGTGTTCTATAAAAGGCGTCACACGTTTCTTTTTGCCCAATTCTTCTTCTTTTTATTCTTCTTTACAAGGCTTGTTTCTTATTCTTTTGTTTCCATATTATTATTTATTTCACTTCTTCCTACAAAATTTGGTTTTCGCTTTCTCCTTACTTTTTGTTATTCTATATTTTCAACAGTTTTACAAATTCTCATTTTCTTTGTAAATTTGCAAAGATTCCTTTTGTGATTATGTCTGCATCTTTACGAGTCAATCAAGATTTGAGTTCAGTGGTTTAATTTGATTTATAATCGACTTGACGGTGTAATTTGTTAGCATCATTTTTATAGTTTTCTCAATCGCAACTTGACAATACCAACTATGTGCTTGACTCGATCCATCATAGTTGTTATTATTACACTAGATGAAGATGACAGGGAAAATAATGAAATTCTTATGAAAGTATTCATAACTATAAAAAATCAAATCGCCGAAGTACCAAAGGTATGTCATAACTAAATCCTCTAATTTATTCTTTTTTGGTATTTATATATTTCAATATGCATATGGTAGTTTTTTTTCTTCTTCTTAGTTTTATTTTTTTTTGGTATTGTATATTTCAATATGCATATGGTATGTGTCTTAATTTTCCCACAATTTGATATTGTAAAAGGTATGTTTTGGAAAATTTGTAATGTAAAATGTTGTTATATTCCAAACCTCCTTGTTACTCCCTCTTGCCATTGTCTATTTCTTCTCTCTCATAGTAATGGGATATATAATTGTTAAACAATATAGTGTCTATATGTATGTTCTACAAATCTAGCTTTGTCTCGTGTGATGCAGATTGAATGCCCATATGCAGCTTGACAATAATGTCACTAGACACATGGTATGTTTCTTCTCCCTTCCCATCTATGCCCCCTTGGTTTGTTGCATATATTTTTAGTGAAGCCAATTTGCTTAAGATAATGTCAGGTTATTGATATAGATTTATCACTTAAGAGAGCATATTGTATATTCTTTATGAACATGTATGTTCTCTCCTCCCTCCTTACTAGAGGTGTCAATGGGGATTTTCAGAGCGGGGGATTCCCCACGCGGGGAACCATTTAAATTGAAACTGCTGGCGCCTACCTTTTCTTGTCTGTCAATAGTTGAAGAAGTAGAAAAGTCAAACTTTCATTGTACGGAGCAAGGCATTCTTGTCTTCTTGCTATAATAGTTGGTTGCGGTTCATAGTAGTGAGTAATTAAGGTAATTCCAGTTTTTCCATTTTGATGAGCCTATGGAATCAAACATAAATTTCATCAATCAATTATATAATAAACACAAGAGTTACCCTATAAATACATTTTTAAGAGCATATCACACATTTGATTGACTATATGCATTTTGACTAATAAAGATTTTGGTCAATGTACCTGATATTTGGCCTTGTACAATTTGGCTGCAGCAGCATGAGAAAGTATAAAGTGATGAGCAACAATGTAGGGTTCTGTAGTTGAGTCACCAGTAGAGCAATTTCCAATTTTTGCTCTTCATTTTTTTATAGAAAGTAATGTACTCATACGTGACCTAATATACTCACATAATATCTTGTGCCACCTGTAGAAGATAAAAGGTTGAAATTATTTGTGCATCATGAACCATACTTCCTCGTTTCTAAATATTAGCAAAATTGATTTTTTAGGTTCATTCATTTAATGATGAATGTGGTTCGTATAATGAATCATATTCATCATTAAATGAATGAGCCTAAAAAGTCAACTACATAACTATTTTTAGGGACTATCATGTACATGAATGGGCCATGGCTAGATAAAAAAACATCAAAATTATTTTTAGGGTCTTTTTATAAGGACACAAGTTAAGGAATCCAAAACTAGAAAATTTTCATAAAAAAGAACAAAACTTTGACTTTAAAAAGTTTAATAAAGTTGAATGTACAACTTTTAAGACAATTCTTTCTATTTTAAATTCTTAACATATGCCCTTAGAGCACACGTTAACATTTGCCTTATTTTTATTTTTAATATTACTAACAATTTTCCTTGTGTTATTGTTGAGGTGGCAGAGGGTTTTAAGGAATCAATCAACTAGTGATGTTGATGGAAGAGTGCAAAAGCATGTGCTTTGGACTCAAGCATATTACCTTATTGGGCCATGAAAGCACAGGCTAGATAAATCATTAGAAGCTCATTCTTGCTTCTTGAAAACTCCTTCAAATGCCAGGTTCCTATGATTACCCCCAACGTGGCAGCCCTCCATATTTTAAATCTCAATTTGTTCAATCTCTTCAAAAATGTCTTCATAAAGTCTAGGAGCCATTAGATCTTTGCTACGGTAATATGCGAGATCAAACTTTACAGCGTTTTCTTGGTTCCCTAAGTAAGCATTGGAAGCGGTAACATAATGCATTAGAGTTCCATTGTATTGTTCAATTCCACATAAACCTTTTGGCTCTAATTGAACTAGCTTTGGTTTATCTTCAATAAAGTTTTTTACTTTAGATAAGCTAATTCTGAATGATGTATGATGGCTTTCGATCATACATCATTAATGATTTTACACCTAAAAGCTCTTGCAGCCAGTTGAATATAACCACGGGAAGTTTCTCCAAATATGTGTCCATGTGTGCATAAATGTTGACTTCTTTAACATAAGAGAGATTACTTCTACCTATTTTCTGATGTGGAATCCCGTAAAAAGTAAACGTACAAAGGCTTGGAGTGGATAGGTCAATTTTGGCAATTTTAGATGAACTATAATGCATAGCAAAATTGACAAGTGTCTCTCTCGATATGTTGATGATTTGTGTGTCCATTACGTTACAACCACGAATGATCAAACTCTTCAATTTGGTAAAGGCTGAGAAGGGCTCAGCATAGCCGTTTTCACCGCCGTAAAAGGTGAAATTACTTAGATCCAACATTTTTAATGATGGTAAATTCAAGGATTTAGGAAATATTGTCGTACAACAAAAACTCATTCTAGGGTAAATCGAAAGTTGCAGAGATGCTAGATACTGACATGAAGAAACACATTGCATAATGAGACCGTTATCATTATGAACAAAGATTCTTAATCATTATGCAATGTGTTTCTTAATTATAATGATAATGGTCTCATAATGCAATGTGTTCTTCATGTCAGTACCTTACATCTCTGCAACTTTCGATTTACCTTAGAATGAGTTTTTGTTGTAAGACAATATTTCCTAAATCCTTGAATTTACCAGCATTAAAAATGTTGGATCTAAGTAATTTCACCTTTTACGGTGGTGAAAACGGCTATGCTGAGCCCTTCTCGGCATTTACCAAATTGAAGAGTTTGATCATTCGTGGTTGTAAGGTATTGGACACACAAATTATCAACATATCATGTGAGACACTTGTCAATTTTGTTGTGCATTATAGTTCATCTAAAATTGCCAAAATTGAGCTATCCACTCCAAGCCTTTGTACGTTTACTTTTTACGGGATTCCACATCAGAAAATAGGTGGAAGTAATCTCTCGTATGTTAAAGAAGTCAATATTTATGCACACATGGACTCATATTAGGAGAAGCTTCCCATGGTTCTATTCAACTGGCTGCAAGAGCTTTGAGGTGTAAAATCATTAAGATGTATAAGATTTAGCTTATTTAAAGTGAAAAACTATTGAAGATATACCAAAACTAGTTCACTTAGAGCCAAAAGGTTTTATGTGGAATAGAACAATACATTGAAACTCTAATGCATTATGTTACCGCTTCCAATGCTTACTTAAGGAACCCAAAAAATGCTAGAGAGTTTGATTTTGCATATTACCGTAGCAAAGATACTGTATTGAACAAATTGGGATATAAAATATGGAGGGCTGCTACATTGGGGTAATCATAGGAACCTGGCATTTGAAGGTGTTTTCAAGAAGTAAGAATGAGCTTCTAATGTTTTATCTAGCCTTTGCCTTCATTGGACAATTAGGTAATATTACAAACTTAAATAAGAGATTTTGAATACGATAAGAACTGAATCTAAACAAAAACAAAAACAAAAAAACTTCCATAGACTAAAAGAAAAAATGTTATAATTACATGGATTAAAGTCATATTTAAATTCACCGGTATATATAATTATGGATTTAATCAGTATGCTTTGTTGATTTAAATATTTTTCATATATATTGAAAAGTTTTATTTTTTTTGCACAAACAAAAATGATGTATATTAATAACAACGATGATATACCCTACACAAGGTGTGCATTAAGTAAATCACCAATCCAAGGTTACAAAGTCAAAAGAGTTAGTGGTGACACCCATACATAGTAACGGACGTGTCCACCAATCATAATAACAATAACTAAAATATGGATGTTTTGCCTTCACCCACAAAAATTAGTGTAACTTAACTTTCTCAAAAAGAGCATAAGGATTTGAATCCGCATTATGAAAGATACGGTCATTCTGATCCTTCCATATAATCCAAACATAAGCAAACCAGATACCTTTCAAAAAGGAGTGAGTACACAGCGGTAGACCATCCAAGTAAGAAAACTGATGCAAGTGATCACGTAACTTACTAGGAAACATCGTTGTCGCGTCATTTTTTGGAGATCAAGGCTATTTGGTTAGCTTTTGACTCACTAATTTATTTCACGACTGAACATTTGTTTTTTTAAGAAAAGGGGAAAAAAGTTCAAACTATCCTTTTGAAAAGATTTAGGGTTCGGGGGTTAGTTACACAAAGGGAAGGTATTAGCACCCTTTATGTCTGTAGTACTCTACGGGAACCTCTTGATTTTATTTAAATAATGTGCTATAAACTTGCTTGTTTAAAAATGGAATTTGAAATGATAAAAGAAAAAAAGAGACCTAATTTATCTACATTTTTAATGATTTGGAAGGACATGGTCCTTTGCCTACGTACCCGTGAGGGATCAAAACCTCGTAGTTCGGGGTAAAAATTGACGTTTGATTGGTTGTGTGTTTTTTATTAGTTTTTGAAAAAAGGTTTTAAAATAAAAAGCCAAGTGCCAAATAAGAATTGGTTTGTATTTTTTATATTAAATGATGACTCAAAGTATGATTAAATGAATTGAAATTTGATTAAGAAAGTAAAATAAAAAGGGAATCACTTGATTGTAAGTCAAGGTTTATTATGAAAATATTTTTTGTGATTTTTGTTATTTGAATGTTTTTGTTGTTTTGGAATAATAAATGAAGATTAAACTAACGGAGCAATAAAAATAAAAGCGTGTGGATTTCTGTAGTGACGTTGGATCACCACATAATCCCTAACCTATTTTTTTTGCATTTTTTGACATATATAAAGCGGTAAAGAAATAAAAGAGGACACACACACGCACACTTTTCTCATTTATATTGTTTACATTGAACCTAGATACATTCTAATTGCTAGAAAATAAATGACGATAATTAAAATGCTAAATGATAATAGAAATAAAATGAAACGCAAAAAAATGCTAAAAAGTGAGAGAATAAAAGAAACTAATAGAGAGGGACAACCGAAGGGACAAAAGTACCGAAGGGATAAAATTACCGAAGGGACAAAATTACCTAAGGGACAAAATTTCGAAAGGACTTTTCCGAAGGGACAGAAAAAGAGGGAGAAGAAAAGAATAGCTCGTCAACACAAGCTAAATGAGGGAGAAGAGAGAAAAGTTCCTTGACAACTCAAGAGAACTTTTGGTGTGTGAAATTGTGAGAGATGATGGCTCTATTTATAGGCGAGGAGGTTGATGAAAATGGAAGAATGGTTTAATGGTTTTTGATGGACAATTATGGTGAATTTTGGAAAAGGAATGTCAAAGTTGACACTTGACTTGAAATCTTTTTTGGACCTTATACATATTTTTTGTGACCTATTAGACATTGACACTATTATTTTTTGGACATTTTGGACAATTAGTAAAAACTAAAAAAAAGTGATTAAAGTAAAAGAAAGAAAAATGACTAATTAAAATTAAAATTAAAAACTAAAATTAAAATTTAAAAATAAAAGAGAATTAATAAAAGATGGAATCTTAAAAGATAAAAGTAAATAAAAAAAAATAAAGATAAAGAGAGAAGAGGGTCTGAATCGGAACAAAAATGAGGTATTTTAAAATACCTCTCTGCCGAATTTTTCACTGAACAGTCAGAGACTATTCACGATCAGACAGTGTATGAATGTAAGACCTTAGGTCAAAAATTGGGGTATGACAACCGTAGATATACCTAACCAATTCCGAACCTGGGTCCTTAAATAATTTGAAGTACCGCAATCCAAGAAAAGGAGTCTGGCCGATTCCAAAACATCACAACCAACAGTGCACAATGAATCCGTATGCTGAATGATATTACGTCTAACCAAATTGTCCCGAGTCGCAAGTCTATTTCGAAATAAACGTCATACTAACAGAGACACCTTCGCCGGTATATACCCATGTCAGACATCATCAACAAGATTTCTATCCATCTGATCTCTCGAGTTGGTGATAAAGCAATAGGCACTCCGCACCGAGTATCCATGAATAGGGTCCAGATGCCACTTCCATTTGTCAGTTACATTAGCTCGCAAAACAGTGTTATGTAATAATAGTGAACACTCCCTCACACAGTCCCCCTCTCATGCCAACAAACGACGCCTCCACGGACTCACCTCACTCCCTTCCCCCCACCCTACTCTATCCATCTCCTCCACCATGCTTTCCTTATTCAAAGCCAAATCAAAGAGTCGAGGAAACTTGTATCGCAAAGGCGATTCCCCAACCCAATGATCTATCCAAAAAAATTACTACTGTCATCTCCCATTAACCGACGAATGTTACCTTCAAACCAATTCCCCACTCCCTCACTAACTCCCCCACGAACAGTACACAACATCCTCCACCAACTTGAACCATGTCTGCCCCCTCCTTCAGCCGCCCCCTTCCTCACAGTAGCGTGCTTTTAACACACGATACCACAATCCCTCCTTATCAACTAACATTCTCCAACACCATTTTCCCAACAAGGAAATATTAAACTCTCTCAATCTCCTAACTCCGAACCCTCCATCCTCCTTTGGAACACATATAGAGTCCCATTTTATCTAAGCTACTTTCCTAGAATCCTAACTCTCACCCCAACATTTTTTTATAGAAATAGATTCAATAGAGGAAATAATACATGCGGGAGCCTTGAAAAAAGAAAGAAAGTAAACCGGAAGCGAAGACAAGACATATTTCAAAGGTATCAGACGACCACCTAATGATAAAAACATGTTATTCCACACCGACAAGCAAGCAACGATACGGTTAACAACGGGTTTCCAAAAACTCAACTTTCTTGAATCCCCACCAATAGGCAGTCCCAAGTACACAAAAGGAATAGACCCCCTTTCTACAATTCATAACCACCGACATCTCCGCCAACCACGATTCATTGACATTTAAATCTATAAGCATGCTCTTATTAAAATTCACCTTCAGCCTCGAAATTTCCTCAAACAACAAAAGCACTGCGCGCATAGATCGCACATTCCTCCAACTCTTTTCACCTATTATGAGTGTGTCATCCGCAAACTGAAGGTGGATGAGCCGCACCTCCTCACCAAGGCCTACACCATAACCATGAAAAAGTTGCACCTCCACCATAACTTTCATCAATATATTGAAACCTTCGGCAGCCAACAAAAAATAAAAACGGCGGTAGAGGGACGAAGGCCCCCCTCAATCATAAACTCATATGTAGGGATGCCATTTGTAACGCCATACTTCTATTAAAGCGATAAAACACGCGAATAATGCAATTATTCAAGAAATACACACTCATCCCTCCTAGAATATTAACATCACATGAATATTGTCCCCCATTCCATACACATCATGCTATCACAATACTAACATAGCATAGCAAGCATATTAAATCTCTAATCAAGTCATTGACATAAGCTCATCATTTATCAACATCAATCAATGAAAGGATTACTCACCTTATTTTCATTTAGCCTAATCAACTCAATAAATACAATTCATCATTTCAGAGCATAAGCAAGAAAGCCATCATCACCAAAAGATCATAAAATCACATTCATATAAATTACACTTCATTATTTCCACCGAAATAAACATCATCAATTAAAATCATAAAATGTACAAGTATCACCATTAACAACAAACATCAACAAGTACACATCTTCACATATTCACCAAATATCGCCAAGTGTACAATTCACCAAACTCACCAATGCACATAAATGACGCATTTAACAATTTCATCAATGTATGTAATGCGCTTAGACACGACTCCTACATGGACACGGTACCATCACCCACAACAGGTCGTCACCTAGACACCATTGAATACAAAGTATTCAAATCTCTCCACTAGATGTAAACATCCTAAGACTCATGCATGAATATATTACACACTATGCACATGTTCAACAACAACTCACCAACATCATCACCATTGGATATATATAAATATCTTAAACCATTGAATACAAAGTATTCCAATCACACCACTGGATATAAAGATCCTAAACCACTTCATTTTTGAAAATATGCATTTACCATCAATATCACCATCATTTGCTTGTAATAATTCGACAACATAACTCATCATTAAAACAAACAATTTTCATACATGCAAGTACCACAACTATCATCATTAAATTTGCATATAAGAAATCAACAACATAATTCAACACATGCACTCACCATATCCAATATTAACATTAAGCATGTATAAATTCACCTTCAACAATCGGCATTTAGCATATTCAAATCAATATCAACAACATCACCACAAATCAACAACTTCATACAATTTCTCACAATCAAAACAAAGGAGAAAAGTACATCACATCATGATAAACATCATGTTCAACACCTATTAATCATTCATACATCTTCATACAATCATATCAAACAATTCACAAAAGATTTCCAAGATATTCGGCCTTAAAGATCATTTTCGGCAAAGTTCGTATATCGTTTCACAGCTTAAACAATTATGGAAATTGAATCAAAACTAGGCAAACAAACTATAATGCCTCAACTATATATACTCTTAGACTACATATAAGTGCAGTTAAGTATACATGTGCGCTTCACCGGCCAAATACGACGAAATCACAAAATTCGTCTCTCTTTATCATTTTTCAAAAAGAATTCCACTTTCAAGGCAAAACAAGTTAAAACTCAATGAAATTATTCACAACCATTTTTATAATCCATGTATTGAATATACAACCTTAACCTTACCCCTTTCCTTTGAGAAAAACGAGTATCGGAAAAATCGACGTTCTTTGACGTTTTTCAAAAGTTTAGTTCAATTTCATAAAACCAAGCTCAATCCAATTTATAAGATGTTCCAGTAGGTTAAAGAGTGAAAACAACAATTAAACATGTTGAAAGAAGCATTTTAGAAAGCTCGGATTGGCCCCCAAATACCCGAAACTACAAAAACGGGGTATGCTGTTTCTGGCAATCTCGTCGGGCACACCAATGTCGCCATGGCGGGATGCACCAGAACAATAACCCTGTTCTTGGTGTTTTCCCTTACGGAAATCCACTATTTTCAACCCCAAAACCCCAATTTTGATCCCCTTGACCCCAAATTCGTCCCCAAAGTTTGTTTATACATTTATGAACTTAAAAAGGCAATCAAAACCATATAAAACTTGAAATCAAAACATCATTCCATCACAAATCACCAATTAACCCATTTTTCATAAAACTTTCAAAACAACTCAAATCACACCACAACTCCATAGTTATGAATACCCATAGCATGAATCATCAACAACAATATTTCATAACAACAACAACATCAATAAACTGAGGAATTGCATGCCTTCGCACACGATCTGAACGTGAAAATCGTTCCTTCAAATTATTCTAAACCTTTGAAGCCGGATTTGTGTACACGATTCTCTGAGATATAGATGGCGAAATCGAATTTAGGATCTATGTATGAACAAATTATTGCTTTGTTACCAAGCTCAATAGCTAGGATCAAAATGATCGGGATGTGGCATACTTCCATCAAGAAATCAAATCTTGTTCTTCAAAATCACAACTTTTCACATCAATCGTAACCAAGATTGATAGGTTTTTCCATCAAGTGGTGGATGAGAAATTGAATTGGATGTGTTCTCACTCGGATGAATACAATAGGGATTTTGCGATAAATCTGTTGGCGACAAAATCCCATAAATCAGAAATGTTCCTCCATTGGAGGTAGAACCGTTGATGTTACGAACCATTGTTGAAGATAGAATCAAGGTAATCATACCATATCAGAAGTAAAATTGATGATAGAGAGAAAACTACAAGAAATTAAATGAATTGTATCTGTTTTGAACAGTGTACAACAGTATCCTATTTATAGGCTTAGCGAAATCTAACTAACTTTCTATTAGTTAGTTAGATAACTCTAACTAATTTCTTAACTAACTAATTACATAGTTAATCGATTTCTCTTATATTTCCACATCAACATAAGAATAAGAATATATTATTGTTATTGTGGAGATAGTTAATTACTAGTTATAAGAAATGGTAAGTTTAAGATCTTACTTTTTTTTTTAGGGGAAGTTTAAGATATTACTTGAATTCTTGATTTATAGGTTCAAATATAGTTTGGGAATTAATCTAACAATAACAAGAGCTTGAATTTTATAACTATATTCAAAAGAGAGGTCAAATTACACCGATGTAATATTACATTAATGTTACTCCACACAATATCGTTTTACTCGATACATATTTTTCAAATTAGACAGTTAGATTGTAAATTTATATCACATAAATCATTGATGTAATTTTTACAAAAATATAAAATTATTTATTATATTATTAAGAGTAAATTACACTCCCCTCCCCTCAAAGATGCTTGAATTACACTCCCCTCCCCTCTTATGTTAAAATATACACTCACCTCCCTTCAAAAATAAAATTTATACGCTTCTCCCTTATAAGATGCTTGAATTACAACCCCCTCCCTTAATAATTAAATATGCACTACACTTTAATCTATTTTAACATAAATAATTTTTTATGATATATATTAATTTTGAACCACCATTTAAGAAAA
>Ga0228710_1003938_pt1 | contig 23528 bp, 12 predicted proteins | sample MedpolnodulmetaG_FD_177995 | JGI IMG/M metagenome (GOLD analysis project Ga0228710, IMG submission 177995) | Root nodule microbial communities from Medicago polymorpha collected in Santa Monica, California, United States - pink nodules | ecosystem: Host-associated > Plants > Roots > Nodule...
GGCTACTGAGGTAAGGTTTGTTTCCGGGGTGAAAGAGACATTGATGGTCAAGATGACACCCAGACAAACCGTGCTTCGTTGCAGCGCGTTGCCTTCCCCGTTGACCGATCATATAGAATAAACATGAGGAGAGGAGGAGAGTTTGAGAAAGTAGCATCGTTTTATGAATGAGCAACGATGGAAACACATCTTGCATAGAATAAACATGAGGAGAGGAGGAGAGAGTTTGAGAAATGGTGTGGAAATGTGAAGGTTTTGGAGGCTATTTATAGGAATTTTTTTAAGCATAGGTTATGTAAACACTTAATTCTTAGTCAAAAAACGTGTTCAAAGGAGTTTTACCAGCCATTAATGCTGGTAAAAACCTTTGAAAATGTGTTTCTTGTGGTGTAGACCACCGACCAAAACAAACTGATGTAGTTCGGATTTCATAATCCGGACAACTCTAATGGATTCCGGATTGTGAAGTCCGAATAAATACGATATTGTAGGGTGATGGTTGGTTCGGATTGTAAAATCCGGATGACTTCAGTATAAGATTCTTTTGTGTGGCCCACATTGCACCGACAATTTTTGTGGTTCACAACGCCCACATACCTGTATAAATAGGCCATAAAAAAAACATCATGGAATTCTCTGGCTTTGATCTGAACACCAAGCTAGCGACAGTCTACTACAACGGTGGAACACCACCCCATCTGTTTAGGATTCGCAACGATGTCACCCTCTCCGGATTGAAGGATGAGCTGGATCAAATCAACCGTCAACTCATTTGCTCTAGATGATTCCTAAGAAGGTCCTGGAAAAACATGTCCTGAACACTAAAAAGAGGCCACAAAACTATCCTGCCTCGTTGAAGGCCAAAGGTCAGAAAATTCACTTTAAAAGTCAAAGTGGTCTGCTCCAACCAGAGACCAAAACAGGATATAAAGCATAAAGCCGTAAAAATTCTCTCAGTAGCTTTTGTGACATTGGTATGTTCATATAAGAAATGATATTAATGAACCTAAGTATAATATACAGGCCGGGTAGCAAGAACTATAACATAACAAAAATATATCAATCTTTTTCACATTATCTAAAATATAGCAAGAATGAATACACATAAAAATAACGATAAAATATTAACAACATATCTAGTCAAACAAAAAAGGCAACACAAGTTTTATTTGAATAAGTACCTTAAGGAGTTCTAGAGTACGTATCTCTGAGTCAATATCATAATCGGATTTATTTAGAAGTTTCTCAGCAAGCATAGTTTGATACTCATGAACTAATTGATCTTTTGAACCAATTATGCCGACAATCATTCCAAGTATGTCAACCTTCCTTTGGTTTCTGCTTCCCTTCAATGGATCTCTGCTCCTACAGGATCAGGTTGCCATCTGTTTGGAAAAGCACATTGAGAAGAAACATCAATTTCATAACCTAGCGGCAGACCAAATCAGAAAGAACGGTGAAAACTGCAAATCAAAATCCAGAATATAAATATACCGGGTGGCATTGATCCATGCATGCCTACCATCAGTGTTAAAATCATCATCAATACCAAAATTCTCTTGAAATTCTTCATCTCTATTCAACTCTTCAAGAAGGCTATCTTCAGGATTTCCAGATGCATTTGAATTTCCCCCAGTCCCATCTGTCAACATGGTCACTATGCATTTTATTGTATCTCTCCTTCCGCTTAAGTAATCCCTTACTGGTTCACCAACCGCCTCAAGGAAAACACCAGCAGAATCTATCGTCCTGAGGGCTTTAATAGTAGAAACGTATTGGTGTAATATATCATTGATTGATGCGCCTGCAGTAAGAAGGACTGCAGGCGATAACGCAGCGCAGAAATAAATGACTCCACCAGCTTTCAATGTTGTCCGGTGTATTCAAAACAAGAGTTTTAAGTCTTCAATTGCAGGAGAGCTTCAAGTATCATCAGAGAGAAAAGGAAAATAAATGCTCAGAAAACAATGCATAAACAAATGAGATGTGATCTACCAGAGAATTAGTTTGTTAATGCTTATACAATAATTTCACCACCTGTTATTGGCTAAGGTCAGTAACAAAAATTTCCATCTCAAACACAAAACCTGTAAGAATTCCCAAATAACAAAACAAACCTATAAACACAAAATAAACATGTCAAATTTGTTTGTACAAAAAAAAATGTCAAATTTGTAAAACCTTTATCAAGACAAAAGCTTTTTCTTTCTATCATTTTCAACGCAAGGTATTAAAAAATATCTTGCTATTGCAGCATGTCCAATACTAAAATCAACTAAAGCAATTTATCATGCGTGCAGCTGCGGACATCAAAAATGATAGAGAAGTACCAAAACTATACCATGCATTAAAATGTTATAATCGTTAGTCTAAATTATTACCTTTTTGCAAGAGGCAAGCATATAAGATCCACTTTTTCCAGGCCACATCACAAGAAGCAACATCAGGTTTCATGAAATCAAGCCTTTTCCAGAAATTATTTTGCTTGCCCATTTGCTTCAATATGGTCCTTATCTGCAATCCTCTCTATCGTTAAACTATTCAACATGGCTATCTTTGCTTCTCCCTACAGATTTGATAAAATGGCAATGGCATAAATAACTCCAAATATACAAATTTTAAATAGACTGAAAATAACTATTATTTTATGTCAAAATCACTTTTATTTTTATTTGTAATAAACGGGCTTTTAGAGATTATATTTTAGAGATTTTATGAAAAATCAGAATCTATTTTGTGTTTGTTTACCGTAATAAAAATCACTTTTTTAAAACAAATAATTTAGTTTGTTTGGATATAACTATATAAAAGAGATTTTTTGTTACAAAATTAGTTCAATCTTCCATATTTTCTCTCTCCTTTAAAAAAATCTATTTTTTGAGAAGCTGCTCTTAACAGCTTCTCATTTGACGCTGTTTTTAATTTTTTTTTAAATTTTGTACAAAACTCTTAAAAGTGATTTTTGAGGGATCTTAAAAGTAATTATTTTAAAAAAAAGATTATTACTTAAAAAAAATCTATAACAAACGGGCTCTCAATTATATTATTGAGCAAATTTAACCATAATAATGTTATTTTGTTTGTGTCATTCAAAAACATAATGCTATTTTGTTTGTGTCATTAAAAAAGATAAGAGTTTTTTTGTCAAAAAAAGAGTTTATATTATATTTGTTATATTTTTTGAAAGATGTGATATTTATAATATTGTTAGTATCATCAAAAAATAAATAAGTATTGTTTGTTACAATACGAAAAAGTAAAAATATCTATTATCTATATCTTCCTTTTAAAAAAATTATTATCTACATCTTCTTTAAAAAACTCTATTATCTATATCTTCAATTTTAAGATATATAGTTAATTGAGATATTTATACGAAATAAAATATTAGATTTTAAAATTGATCATATTATGATAAAAGAAAAAAGGTAAATAATATTGAAAATCACTTTCTTTTGAAGCAACCCGCATATATATATATATATATATATATATATATATAGTCAGGATCCATTGACACCAGGTGTAAGACATAAGACTTACACTAAATCTCAACCATTAAATTTAATTGATCTAATGGTTCATAATCATCTGTGAAATTAAAACAAAAAAACACCAAAAGCGAGTCACATGTAATTCCGTCTTCTCCTATCTCTCTTTTCTCCCTTCTTGCGATGCTAATTGAACCCATGGACAGTGTTTCACAGATTGGAAGAAGACTTCATGTGGGTTGTTCCCTTTCTTCTCCTGTAATCATTAGATTATTTTTCTATCCTTCTTTTTCCAAAGTGCCAATTGAAATCTTCACAATTTGGGCTTCAATATTATCAATGAAAATATAAAACCCAGGTTCAGATTGACTTTTAAGCCTCATTCTAGAAACACTTTTTGTACATTTAGATCATCACTACATCCAAGCCATTAAATTTTCAAATGATAAAAGGTTAAATGTATGTTTGTGTGTTGGTTTAGCCATCACTACATTTAGCAGGGTTTTGGTTTCTAAGTATGATGTGCCTTAATTTACCGTATATTAACTGTGTGTTGTTGCAGGATGGATTTAAATCTGATTCTCTGAGGATAATGAAAGAAATAGAACATTCCAATTTAAACTGTCAGGTTTGTTTGCTTAATGTGCTTACATGTATGCCATACCATTTCCATCCAATGCAAGAAACATGTATTTTCACGCCAAATAGTCTTTCCCCCCGTTTAATATTTTTGTTGGCTCTTCCTATTATAATACTAAATATCAGACATAAAGATTTCAAATGCTTGTATCTGGTCTGATGTGTGTGTTACCGTTGCTTTTTTCAGTTTTCTTTATTCACATAAGAAAATTTTGACTGACTTGTGTAGGAATTTTATTTAATTAATTTATTTTAAAGTATTATTATTTTTGTTAATTATTATAATTAAGCAGTTTTCATTTTGACCAAGTCACAGCCCACGTTTTTATTTTTCTAATTCATTTTTCTAATTCATTGTTCCATTTCCGTTACAAATATCAAACTTAAAGGACTTGTGTGTGATCAAAATAACTTAAAGGACTAATCTGTTATAAACGTCAAACTTAAAGGACCCCAAGTGTAATTTAACCTATTATTTATAATAATTCTATGTCTAATTTTTCCTACAACTTGTGTTTCTTCAGGTTCTTATGTTTTCGGCTACATTTAATGACATTGTCAAGAATCATATCACAAAGATTGTTGGCAAGGAGCATAATGAACTTTTTGTGAAGAGAGAGCATCTATCATTAGCTGCAGTGAAGCAGTACAAAGTGCATGTTCCTGATGAACTCTCTAAGATTGAAGTGATTAGTAACTATATACTTGAAATAGGAGAGAAAGTGGGGCAAACTATTATATTTGTGCACACCATAAATAGTGCAAAGATGTTACACAGAGCCCTTTTTGATATGGGATATAAAGTTAGTTCCATATTAGATGCTCTTGAACATGGAGTTTAAAGATGGTTTGACTCAGGTTCTTATAACGTCTGATGTTCTTGCCCGTGGCTTTGATAATCAACAGGTGCTCATTTTCTCTTCCTCTCTGTCTCCCCTTTACATGTGCTTGGACTCTTTATTTATTTTTATTCATGCATCCTTCTATTGGATTGTTTAGGTTAATTTGATTATCAACTACGATCTTTCACTGAAGTTCACTGTCGAGTACACCAATGGTCGTGAACCTGAGCTTGATTGTGTGTGAGGTGTATTTGTACAGGGTTGGTAGGGCTGGGCGATTTGGACGCAAGGGTAAGTTTCTAAAACTGTTTGCTTGGTTGTGTTGTGTAGTAAATTTCTGCTTATTGTTGTGCAGTGAATTGTTTGCTTGGTTGTGTTATGTAGTAAACTGTCAACCTTAGTGTCCTGTAGTAAATTGGTTGCTTAGGGTTGTTTACTTGGTTGATGTTATTTTCCTCAAAGAAACAATCTTTTTGGACCATGTTTCATTGGTTGAAAAAAAGTTGTTGGTTCTATTATTACTCTAATCTTACTAGTCATATTTCAAGCTTCTTGTATATGTGGATAGGGAATGTTATTTCAGATTCGATAAAGTCTACATGCCCAAACCATCTAAGTCTAGTTTCTAAGGCTTATCTTTATGTCTCCAACCTCCCATTTGTAGCAATATGAGTATTTCTTATAAAGGCTTGGGCAACCTTCACCTTGATCCAGGATAGCATTTAGTATTTTGTTTGGCCTGTATTTTAACATTTTCTGGTCCATTTGTAGTTTCTTTTTCAAGTAAGTTATTTATGATATTTTCAGTGGTGGTGCCAAATGCCAAGTCTTTTAATTTTTACACATGTTTTCATTGGACTGAACAGCGGCTTTATTTAACCTTATATGCGGTGAATGGGATGAAAAGCTCATGTCGAATATTGAAAAAGATTTTGGCTCCCATGTAACAGAGGTAATGTACTTGTATTGTGATTATGATTCTCCACGCAGAATATAAAATCATCATTATTCGAAGACTTTGTATGAATGTACAAAGGGTTATGAATATGCCCAACTTACATGAATCGTTTTGTTAATGTCATTGTGGATGTAGGTGCCAGAAAGAAGTGTTGAAGACTATAAAGTTGCTCTGAAGGAATCTGGTTTACCAAAAGTGGCTAATCCTTCTTGAATTGATATGATTTTGAATATTACCAGAGAGTAATTGAATGTAAACTTATGAATGGTGTATTGTTTAAATTGTTAGAACTGAAAAATTTAGTAAACTGCATGTTGGTCCTCACTGCATGTTAATTTTGTGTCAAATATTACATAATATCGATACCTGTTGTATCTGTAACCTCGAATAAAAAAATTCTGAAGGTAATTGGATTTTTTGTGCATAAGTGATCTTCCTTATACAAACAAAATGGTGGGTGATCTTTGTACATTCGTGTTATACTACTGTTGTAATTTCTACACAGCAACACCAAATGCTAAGTTAATGCCTGACAACCAGGGTTGGAAAGTGGTTGAGTCGAATTGATGTCATTTCGTGTATCTGGGTACCTGGTATGCATCGTACCATACCCGCATTTGTATCCGGACTTCATAGTTTGTTACCTACAAGAGAAATGATTTAATTTTTTTTTGAGACAAATGATTTAATTAGTATAAGCTGAAAACATTTACGTTGCCCATGATCCGTCTTGATCATCCATTGACCCTGTCCTGGTAATTATGTTGCAATGTCTCACACACTTCTCTTTTATACCTCATGTTCCATTATACTCTTGTGATCATTCTTCACAAAAATCCATTTGAAGTTTGAAGGATACTTCTACCAGGTGATCATTCTTGCTAAATGGCTTAGCTCTATTTAAATGGCTATTAATATAATTGCTAGGAATCTTTATTTAGACCAGCTTCCCTTTATTAAATTTAGGATTAGGATGAATTTGTATCAAAGATTCAGTGTTGGAGTTGTATATGCCTTAAATCACCAATCTTGAATCACCAAAAGTGGAGATTCAACTCATGTAGACACTAACTTTTACGGATTCAATTCAAACATTTCAGATATTTTTTCATACAATTCCTATTTTATTCATTATTTGGCAGATTAGTCGTGACACTAGTATTATTGAAGGCAGTGAATTGTATTATGTAGAGTTTATTGAATTGCTATGAGAGTTAAGGGGTCTCTTTGTTCATTTCATTGTCTGTGGCATAGACATTAGACTAAGTATTACGATGTGTTCAATTTGTGTATCAATAAAATAGATAATACATCTCCTCTGTCAGTTTTCATGTTCCATTTGATACAAGTTCATGTAATATTTTTCTTATAACTTTGATATCTTAAGGATTACTAGTATTATTGAGAACAAGTGATAAAAAGGCTATCAAAATTGCTTTTCTGAAATTGATAACTTCACAATGACACATATAATTTACTAAAACGCCTCCAACGGTAGTTAACCACTGTTGGGACAGCCGGCGGCAATTAACTGCCGCTGGTACCAGCGGTAGTTAACTGCCGTTGTGTTCGTAACATATTCAAGACAGAACCCAGCTTCCAGTCACTCTATCATCACCATCTCTCTCTAAAAATTCAAAATTTTCACTTTATATAAAAAAAACTCTACCAAATCGTCCAAAATTTTTTCCACAATATCACAAGTAAGTTATCACTTATGCTATTGTGATAAATTTTAGTTAGTATATATGTTTATAATTTTAGTTGTAGTTTAATTTTGATTTTTTTTTAATATAGTTATGTTGTAGATCTAAAATGCTATTAACATATATTATGAATACGTGTTATATTGCTTAAATTTATATATTTTTCGAATTTTATAATTTTTTTAGGGTTTGATTTATTTATTTTTAATATAGTTATGTTGTAGATCTGAAATGCTATTAACAAATATTATGAATACTTTTTATAATGGAGTTATATTGCTTAAATTTTTTTTTTCTTTTCGAATTTTATAAATTTTTTAGGGTTTATTTAGGATTTTTAGGGTTTATGTAAAATTTTCACTACAAGTGTTTAAATGAGTTTTTCATTGATTATTTTTAATTTCTAATTGTGTAGATTTGAAACAATGGCCGGGTGGATCGACGTTCATGCACAATTCAACGGCGGAGAACCTCAGAGGTTGAAGGTTCGGTGCCTTGGTGTAACGTTAAAAGGTCTCAAGGATGAACTGAATGAATTCAACCAGGGAGTCAACCCCGGAGACACAAGGAAGGTGGAATATGTTCGGTATAAACGTCCAACGCTCGACGAGGGGAGATTATCATTCAGTTGGGTCGAATTAACGAACCACGGAAACGTGACGAGCATGTTTTGGGAGCACAACATGTTCCACTGGATCGATATGCGGGTAACCTTGCTGAGATCAACTGAAGATATTATCAACAGTCTGATTCCGCCAGAAGATCGTCATTAGGTACGGCATGAATGCACCTTCCAACTACAACAATTGTCTTCCTTTGGATGAGGTAATTCAAACTTGCTAAACGGCAGGACTCCAACATTCGACCGACATTTCTATTGTTCCATTCAAAATATTAAATTCTTGTTAGGCCGGTTTAAATGAAGGCATTGAAGTGTCAAGGAATGGACCTCATTCTTTTGACACTTGAATACCGTCATTTAAACCAAGCCTAACAAGGATTTCATATTTTGAATGAAACAATAGAAATGTCGGACGTATGCTGGAGTCTTGCTGTTTGACAAGTTTGAATTTACCCCATTCAGAGATAAGACAATTGTTGTAGTTGGAAGGTACAAACGTTCGGTATAAACGTCCAGTGTATTGATATGCGTGTAACGTTGATGAGATCAACTGAAGATCGTGATTAGGTAGGGATCGTGATTAGGTAGGGAATGCACCTTCCAACTACAACAATTGTCTTACCTTGAAATAGAAATCCAAACTTGCTAAACTTCAGGACTCAAGCATCCACCCGGAAGTTCTATTGTTCCATTCAAAAGATTAAATTCATGTTAGACTGGTTTAGATGAAGGTATTGAAGTGTCAAGGAATGCACCTCATTCTTTTGACACTTGAATACTATCATTTAAACCAAGTCTAACAAGAATTTAATATTTTGAATGAAACAATAGAACTTCCGGGTGGATGCTTGAGTCATGATGTTTAGCTAGTTTGAATTTACCATTTCAGAGGTAAGACAATTGTTGTAGTCCTAATGACTCATCTTATATGAAGGAATTTGATGTGATAACATATATAGTTGATTATGCATAATACATGCTGTTTTGAATGAAACAATAATTATCTTATTTATTCACTTTTCGAATTTATTTATTGATGCAGGAGGGTTTTATTAGTAATTTAGTAGTATTTATTATTTAGCCAAATCTTAGTAATTTTCTAGAACTTTCTATTATTATTTCGTTTTATTTTATTTTGGCCCACGGGTTTGTTATTTCTTTCACTATATAAGCAGAATTTATGTAGCCTAAGAGAGACACTTTTTGATTCAATAAAATTATTCGAGATTTTCTCTCAATTTCAGGTGGATTCCGGAACCCTATTTTCACAAGTTTGTCGCTTGTGAACTTGTTCTTTTCTACCTAGGATTAGCACTTGCTAACCCTTGCTTCCGTACTGCGTCATTTATTCATTACCCAATTTTAATTATTTGAATTCACGTTAGATTTAATTAGTTTTTATTCGAATACGCAATTATTCAAAATGCGACTTTAATCGAAATTATTCAAAACACGATTTTAATCGAAATTATTCAAAACGCGATTTTATTCAAAGTACCAAAATGTCGCATAATGCACCATAAAAAAACATAAAAAAAGATCCAAAACAATTAAGCAATGATGGAGTTTTGCAAACTCCTACGCTGTTCTGTTCATATAACAGAACGCAGCGGCAGTTAACTGCTGCCGGCTGTCCCAACAGTGGTTAACTACCGCTGGAGACGTTTTAGTAAATTACATGTGTCATTGTGAAGTTATCAATGTTAGAAAAACAATTTTCAAAGGTTATATACATGATTCGAATTTGGTATTTTACTCACTTGTGATTCAAATATCATTAACTTCCTGCAACCAAAACAATTTTCAATATTTTCCCTAATAGTATTATTTTGACCAAATACAGCAGACCAACCATGACATTAGCCGCTATAAACAAGAACTCAAGTACAGATTAGAGCACCAAATAATCAGATTTTTACTTTTAACCCAAACCAACTAATAAACAAATGTGTTAAACATAAATCATTCTGCTCCTGAATTCTTTTTAATCTACAGATCAAATGAAAGTCTAGATTAAGCTCATCATATCTCAAAATCAATATTTTCTGTGACTTCATTATTGCCATGATCCGTATAATAGCCTCAATTACGGAACAACAGGCTACCATATACGTAGTGACTATATATTGAAGTTGTATTCTGATTTCGTCCAGCAGTTTTACAATTTGAGAAATGAAAACTACATTAAATTACTCATGATGAAATCTGGAAATAGTTATGCTTATCGTAAACTAGAAGTCTCAAGTGTCGATATACACCAATACCTATATGTGCTGGTCATGCCAAAACTATAAATATAAATAACACAAGGATAGAAAATAATAATATATATCATAACTCATCAAAACTAGTATTACTTTCTCCTTCATTTGTTATCATCAAAATATAGGGTATAAAAAGAGCATCACTGTAAGGATTTTGATCAAGATAATTTAATAACAAAATAGAGTTTTAAGAAGCAGATGATGGTAGTTGTTGATTATTCCGTAGAGCACTAGTGAGGAGTTTCCTCAACTCTTCATCCTTCTTCTCCGTCAATTCCATTAACCGTAACATATCTTCCTGTTTTCTTGCTAGACGCACGAGTTCCTCTTGATTCTTCAAGTATTGCTCTTTTAAAAAAACTATAACTTCATGATCACTCTCTTTTCTTTCTCTTTCTATTTCTTCTACTGATTCTTTAGCTTCTGTTTGAGTAGCCATATCAGAGTGAAACTGAAGATGGTGCTGCGCAACAGTTACTTTGTTAGATGTGGAAACTTTTTTTCTGATAGAAAAGCTTTTGCTTTTGCTTTTGATTTCACCTTGAGTCTCAGACAAGCAGACTCTGTCACCTGATATTCTTGCTTCTTTGCTCCCATTTGCATCTTCAAAAACTTCATCCAAACTCTCTACTGAAAGCTCAATATTATCTACTGAAATTGGCCTTTTTCAGTGGTAAAATGTTTTCATAATATGCTGAAGAGGATGAACAACATTGGTTCAATAAATGCTTAGATTCATGGATTTTGTCACCACACTTGAACTCTTCCAACACTGGCTTACTATCCTTAACATTAGCAACTATATTTTCATCAGCTTTCAAACAATTATGAACAGCATTTTCATAATGAACATCAACATAAAAATCATCAACCTTCCTAGTTTTAGTTTTGTAACCATCATCACAAAATTTTCCAAAAGTAACAGTGTCAACAAGATTAGGAGGAAAACCAGGTGGAACACTAACATCATTACCGCTTCTGTTAGCTTTCCCTAGACAAGCTCTATGTTTCCTTGAACTTGCACTTCGTTTCTGCTTCACAATTTTCATTAAAAAATCGTCACGACCCAATACCAATTGCTTCCACCACCTTGCATATCGGGCAGTAACACTGGCCACAAAAAATCTCGATGGAAAATACAAATTCTTATCAGATATGCGTCTGCAGTAGTTTTTCCAAGCAATGGTTTTACTCTCATTGAATGTAGGCACATCACTCGGAACATCTTGATCCATTCCAAATTGCTTAGCAACTCTATGTGGCAGTAGGCACATCACTCGGAACATCTTGATCCATTCCAAATTGCTTAGCAACTCTATGTGGCAGATACTGCTCCATATAGTCAAATGCAGCAAGCTCGGAAACTCTCAAGCATATGACAAATGAGAGCATTTGTTTATCCAAATCTTTCTTATATGGTACTAAAATTTCATCATTAGGATAAAACAGTTCACACCTATCAGAATATCGAACATATGGACGCCAAAGAAAGTCATCCATAGCCGAGTCTAATGCCATCCTAACATTGTCAATTATCAAGGCCTTAACCTTATGCCACCTAAACAAAAAAGGGTCTCCATGCTTGATCAACATGGGTTGTGGTTGTAAATTTTTGAACCTTTCCCACACCCAAATTTGAACCAAATAAAAGGGTGATTGAAGAGTAACTTCTAAAGGATATCTATCACTACCAACATGATATTTTGACAAATCAACAATTGTTTTCTTAAACAACCTTAAATCCTTATATATGCTAGCTAATACAGCTGGTGCAAAAGCAATGGGATTTCCTCTAGCAAGATGTACAGCAATAGGAAACAGAGAAAGTTTCACCAACAGTTTATGAGGAAAAACAAAAATTGACAACCAAGTCGCAAGGAATGCTTCATGTTCAATTTCACGATGAAAATATCCATCCATAATGTTGCTCTAGCCTGACTTTGTTTCTTAGTAGAAATTGTCTGTCTTGCAAGGATCATCTTCTTTTCCACCTCTCTCATCTTTTCATCTTCAAGTGAAATGAAAACAGGATCACCGAGAACAGGGTAACCCCCCAAAACCATAACATCTTCCAAGGTAATTGTTGCTTCACCAAAGGGAAGCACAAAGGTGTTTGTCTGAGAACACCATTTCTCAACAACCCCATATAACAAATTTTGATCTCTGAGTATGTGACACTTGGTACTCATAGTAGCATCAAAGATACCAACTTTCTTCCACACAGATTCATACTTTGGTTTAAGTTGATCAACCCAATAAACCCATTTTTGAGAAAATGAGCAGTTCTGAGTGTTGGGTGAGTTTCACGAGCAACAGATGAAAGCATGAAATCCTCCCTTTCTTCAATGACTGTATCTTCCGTTCCTGCTAGTTTGTTCTTCATCATGGGTTTGAAACCCTAACTCGGTTGAAACTATACTAACAATCATGAGCCATTTTTTGAGCAACTAACTTCACAACTAGCATATGAAGGGAAGAAAAGCCAAATTACCGTTTTGCTCCTTGTAACTGATTTGTTTTTGAAACCAAACAAACAAATGGTATATATACATTGTTTTGTGGTTACTTTGGTACTTACGACAGGGATTGCAAAATGGGTTGAACCGTCGCATTGACCCATTTAAATATGGAGAATGCTAACTAGTGCCCTAAGGGCAATGGTTAAGCATCCAAAACTAGTAAGTTTTCATGAAAAAGTTGTGTAATCATTACTATATCAAAAGTAACATCTTATATTTGCAAGACAAAATTTATATATGTAGATTCCTTAACCATTGCCCTGAGGGCATTGGTTAACAAGACCCTTTAAATATTGATGTAGATTTTTGATGTGTTGGAATATTGGTTGAAATTCATAATTCTTCACTTTCAAGTTATGGATTGTTGGAATTAGATGGAATGAAGAGGTATAAAGTTATATTTAATTGTTAGCATTTTTATAAATTGAACGAAGTGGAATGGAACATGGAGAGAGACGTTACAATTTGTTTGAACTGATCTCAGTTGCAACGTGCACTCCTCCTCTCTCCGAGGAAGAGGTGTGTTGCGAGTAAACTGGCAAATGTGGTATTTGGGCTGGATTAGTTATTGGGCCATAGGTCTTTGACCGGTTCAGAACAATATTGAACCCTTTTTTTTAGAGTGTTACTTTTCCCACCCTGCTGCCTTCTCACGCGCCTTGCAAAAATTTCAAAAACACCCCTGGTCCGGATTATATTTTTCGAACCAAATTGTTAGTGCTTTCCGGATTTTAAAACCGGACAAAATCGATATGAAATTTTTGTGTCTTTCTTTGATGTCAAGGGTCTCTGTTGACCGTTATATTACCCCACATAAGCTGCAATGCAATTGCAGGGGTCATATGAACAGTGAACAATGACCATGACACCACATACACACCTAAAAAACTAATTTTTTTTGAAGAAAATGTAAGAAAGGAGGTGAAGTAAAGAATGAAGGAAATTGTTGAAGATCCAAGCATTTTTATAGCCTTAAACAAGTTCAAGGTCATAAGTTCAGTCAATAAAAACGTTTTTTTAATGCTAACCTCCAAAAATGCATTAATGGCTCCACTAACCGGCCAAACCTTTGGTGAAACGCCACCGGCCAAAATAAACTGAGGGGTTACAAATTTTATATTTTGGACTACATGAACGTTGTCCGGATTATAAAATCTGGAATGTCCCTCACCCCACAGAAGGTGTGCAACTTCCTTCAGTTTGCCCCAATATTGTAAAAATTCGGATTACATAATCCGGAAACCATTAGAATTGTCCAGATTATGAAATCCAAATTGTTTTGGCCGGTTGTCTGCACCACAAGAAACACTTTTTCAAAGGTTTTTACCGCATTAATGGCTGGTAAAACTCCTTTGAAAACGTTTTTTGAACATTTTTTTACCAAAATTAATGGCCAGGCAATTTGTTTTCCTATATATAGCATCCAAACTTTCACATTTCTTCACATCATCACACTTTATCCTCCTCTTCCTTCTTCACAATGTGTTTTCATAGTTTGCCTTTCATAAAACGAGGCTACTTTGGAAACTCATGGGTTATATGACCGGTCAACGGGGAAGGCAACGCGCTGCAACGAAGCACGGTTTGTCTAGGTGTCAGGTTGACCATCAAGGTCTCTTTCACCCCAGAAACAAACTTACTCCAGGGAGGTAGGTTTTCTAGTGTTTTTCTTTTTCTTTTCTTCTCTGTTTATATTAATAAAATGAACTTGTTTTAGGCTCTTAGGAGATTAGAAATAGTTTTAGGTTCTTATGTAATAAACTTAAAAAGCTTCAACATTATTGTAATTATTATTCATATATTAATAAAATGATTTCTTTTTGTCTTTGTGTTCTTTTTAATTCTGTTTTTGTTTATGTTTATTTGCATTTTATTTTACGAATTTGAAAGGCTAAAATCAAAAAATTCTGGAAAAAGAGCATTCCGAATTTTAAAATCCGGAAGATCCTAACAATGTAATTCGGAAAACAAAATCCAGATAAGGGTATTTTTGGAAAAAAATAGGGCGCGCGAGAAATTTATAGGGTGGGAAAAGTAATACTCTTTTTTTTTTAAGAGGGAATACATAGTATCTTTAAGGCAAATGCTAACATGTACCCCAAGGGCACATGATAAGGAATTTAAAATAGAAATAAATGTCTTAAAAGTTGTGCATTCAATTGCTTAACTTGTGCCCCAATGTTTCCTTAACTTGTGCCATAAGGGCACAAGATAACAAGAAATTGCTTTTATAGATGTTATAGAGTCCATAAAAAGGGTTGTGCTGAAATTTTCTGAAAAATGCAGCATGACCCAGATGTGGTGTTTAAATCATAACTCAAGTTCTAGAGGGGAATTAAAGCTAACACACACATCTACAACTTTCATGAAGACTCCCCAACCTAAATCAGAACATAAAGTGACAGAAAAATTGATTTTTCTATGTTAGGGGAAATAGGACGACCCTGCTGACCCTTGTGTAGTATTTTCATCATATCTTGAGTTCTAGATACTTAAGTAGAGTCCCTCCAAAGGCTAGTGAAAGTTAACATTCATATCTACAACTTTCATTAGTACATCAAAACCTAATTATGAATAGAAAAGTCTTAGTTTTTATTTTTGTTTATCGGTTACAGAAATAGACAAGAGCACAACCCTGTTGACCCCTATGTAGTATTGTGATCATATCTAGAGTTATAGACGCTTAAATCGAGTCACTCCAAAGGATAGTGAAAAATAACATCCATATCTACAACTTTCATGAAGACACTTAAACCCAGTTCGGAACTTAAACTTGTTAAACTGAGACAGTAAGAAACGAAAGGTGACAGCAAAATCGCAGTTCTGCTGCAATTTCACTTTGGGGAACCCTTTTCGACTCCATTTTTGATCATATACTCTCCAAACTCGACCCTAATCTTCACCACATGATTACACTATCAATCAAACACTAATTATTTGTTAACCTACTGGATTATCCACTCTTTTTAAGGCTAAAAAACTCAATTCAAAAACCTAAACAAGTTTTCCTCAATTCTCATCTTTCAACTTCATATTTTAATTCATTCATCATAAATCTCTCATCACAATCTCATCATAACAGCAACAACATAATTAAAATTAAAGACAACCCTCCAATCATAGATTAAGATACCCTAAAGTGCAAAGATTCTTTCCCTTACCTGATGTTTTGCAAATTGATGAAATCCTACAGTTGAATCTCTCCTTGGTCGTCTCTTTATGCCTCCTTTCCTCTTAACCCTAGTTTTCTTCTTTTGACTCCGCTATCTTTTTCTCTTTTTTGTTGTAACCATAATTCTCTAATCTCCTCTTCTATTTATAACCACCAAAAGTTTGTTTCTCACTTAATATTTTTAATAGGCCTACTATCTGCACACCCTCAAATTGGTTACTAATTCTATTGTAACTATTCGGCTCCACTATTTACACCTCATTCTATTTATTTAATTAAAACACTACTCAACTTACTTACTTAAACCTCCGTTTTACTAATACGCCTCTATTCTCTCATTTTTACTAAAAATATGCCTTTTCCCTTAATCTCTAATAATCTCCTATTTTTCAACAAGGGTTAATTAAGTTTTTAGTCCCTATAAATATTCACAGTTTTATTTTTAGTCCCTACAAAATAAAATCACACTTTTTAGTCCCTTTAACATTTCCCTTAAGCATTTTAGGGACCAAAACTATTGATAGAAATTCTTGACAGGGATTAAAAGTGCTGATGGAAAAATTATAGGGACTAAAAGTGTTGATCGAAAATTTTATAAGGACTAAAAAGTGTGATTTTATTTTATAGGGACTAAAAACAAAACATTGAATATTTATAGGGATTAAAAACTTAATTAACTCTTTCAACAATTAACTGATTCATCTATTCGCTCAATACCCACAAATTTTATTGAAAACATCAACAGACAATTACCTAATAATACTAATATTACTAATATTAAATAACAATAATACTAATAAATTACTATTAAAAATCGGGGGTGTTACATTAAGAACACTCTTAATTTCGATGGGACAGAAAAAAGGAGATGAAGAGAAGAAAGACTCGTCAACACAAGTCAAGAAAGGGAGAAGAGAGAAAGAGTTCCCGACAACTCAATGAAACTCTTTGGTGTAATTTTTGAACTAGGTGAGCTCTCCTTTTATAGGGAGATTTTGTAACTAATTTGGAGAAACTTAAGAATTAAGTAAACTTAAAAATTAAGTAACCCACATATCAACTCAAGTAACAAACTAATCGGATAAGTTCAAAAAGAAACAAATCGACAAGATTAGATGAAATAAACTAATGAAGGAAAGATATGAAATTCAGTTGGATTCTCAATCTTATCACAACAAACATAACCTAAAATTATGGGAAGTGATATCCATGAATAAAGAATAATAATAATAATTATTTTCATCATTATCAGGTATTTAAAATTAAATACCATTATTTAAATACTACTAATGTGTGTGTTCTATTTTATGTGGGACCCCACACTTTACTTTTTCAATTCACACAACACTAAATCAAAGTTTAATAACTTGGTGTTTAATCTTCCAACCTTTCAATTTCTTTCCATCTTCACACCAATGTTCCAACAATTTATCATGTGATTTGTAATACCAATATATGTGTTACTGGTCTAAGGAATGGTCATGTATAGATTCATTGACTTTATAAGGATGAGGCAGGAAATTTGAGATTACAATGATAAATGCATTTTCAAAGTCAAAAGCATAGAAGATCAATAATTGAAGAAAAAAAGATTAAATGTAAGAGAGGACATAGCAAGAAAGGCACCAACAAAGTAACCTTCATATCATGCATACACAATGTTACAGAGAAAAACCTTATAAAAGTAGAAAGGTCCACGAAATTTTCTTGTATTCTACCATGCAAGCATACATTAACTATAAATGATAAAATAACGAAAATAACAACTGCTTAAAGGAAACACTAATAAAGACAAATATAAAATCAATAGAAAATGGAAAAATAGGTAACCACTCACTTTAGGTGCTACATAAATATATCAATCTTGTTTTCAGATAATGGTTTATATGATTCTTATAAAACCAGAGGACATGAGAAGAGAAATACAAAAAGATTAGTGCAGATTATCTTTCATGCAAATCTTTATGTATGTAACTTGTTAGTGTCAATGGTGTATGTCTTTCCCACTCTTCATTATCAGTGCAAGGATACTCAAGATGGAGATTGACAATGGAAAGCGTTGTGAATGTAGCAGTCAAGTGGAGAATGAAAGGATGGATACAAATATTAGTCAAAAGCTAAAATTTCCTAGTTGAAATTTCAAATTTAAATTCAAACTCGAATACATGGACATGGAGAGTAATGTTGCTACATTATCATTTTCAAATAAATGAAAAATATTCAATTTGATAAACAATTTTCTTAAAGATCAATAACACCAAGATATTTTCATTTTGACTAACTGCAAAATGGTAATAGTACATGTATAGATTTGAGACGTGATTAATCAGTGTGATTTATAGTGTGTTTGCTTTAGCGTTCAATTTACCAAACTCATGTTCCAAAACCACGTTGCCGCAAAAGCTTAGAATTGGAGCTTTTAAAAATTGCGGTGAATGCCACTCCAGATGCGTGTTTCTCATTTCTGCCATGCAACCAAACAGACTATTAAGCAAGTGAACCAAAGATTAAGCTGTCAGTGAAATATTTGTAGTTTGACAAATATTATTACTGGGTTTATTATAATGTATTGGTAAATAAGTAATAATAAAATAAAAAAGGAGGCCAAATTAAGAAATTCTATAAGAGTGATAGTGAATTATATCATTTTTCATCCATATATACTATACTACCTGTCTAAAAATATGTTTCATTTACACCAGGTAAATGAAGTAGAAGTTATTCAACAATCAATAAGCACTGCTTAAGTTCTGCTAGTCCACTAATAAGGCATTGGAATACTTTCTGACGCACAAATTCTTCACTAATACCAATCCATAATTTGTTTCTTATAAAATATTTTAATCAACAACAGATAAAAGTGATAAACATAACAAAATAAGTAGCTTCATTAACTCTGATATTCCATGATCTACAAAATAGCAACAAGTTCAGTGCCTTCATGCAAATCACCTACTATTAATTTACTTCAAGTGAAAGCAACTATCACATGTTGCATAAGTGAAAAGGGACCTACTAGCAATCAAATAGTTGTAAACTATTACACAAAATTAGAAATATGAAGCTGGTTCTACACCAGCAAAAAAGCATTGTAGGATCAAACAGTTTCAACCTTTTGGCCAAATCTAGCTTCTTTAAGCTTAGAGAACACTTTATCAAGCTTCTCAATCCTGTTTTCAAGATCAAATTCCATGTATACCCTAAAAGGATCAACACTTTCCCCGCCACTGATGTCATTGACATCATTTCCATCACAAAATGGATTCTTGATTTCATCCTCATCCTGACATCCAGCTATTTCACCATTCACATTTGATGATATAAAATCACCAAGTTCAGAATTAGACAAAGAGACTTTGTTTCTGATACCATAGCTTCTGCTTTCACCCTGAGTCTCAGATAAGCACACTCGATCACTACACATCCTTTCTTTTTTGCTCTCATTTGCATCTTTAAACCCATCTTCCAAAACCCCTATTGAAACTTCATTGTTATCTTTTGAAACTGGCCCTTTCACTGGTATTATCTTTTCATAATCTGCTGAAGGGGTTGAACAACATTCGTTCAATAAATTATTAGATTCGTTGACTTTGCCGTCACACTTGCACTCTTTCAACACAGGTTTACAAACCTTAACATCAGTAACAAAATTTTCACAAGGAAGATCAGCTTGAAAATCATCAACCTTCCTAGTTTTAGCTTTTGAACAACCATCACTGAAGTTTCCAAAATTAAGTGTGTCAACAAGATTGAAAGAAAATCCAGGTGGAACACCAACATCATTACCAAGGTTGTCAAAATCGGGACTTTACTTCGGGTCGAAAGGGAATATCAAAATCGGGACTCGTAAAATTGCAATCAAAATCGAAGGATTTTACTCAAAGACTTTTGTAGAATCGATATATGAAATTGTAAAATCGCAATCGAAATCGATGGACTTTACCCAAAAAATTTAATACTAAATATATGTTATAAATGGTATATAATCATAAATGACTTAGTTTATAAGAAATCGTAAAATCGCAATCAAAATCGATGGATTTCGTCTATTTTGGGATTCTACTATGGATTTAAGTCGTTGAAGGTGAAGAAAGTCGCAAAATCCTGGATTTTAGAATTTAAGTCGGGATTTTGACAACAATGATCGTTACCACTTCTGTTAGCTATTCCTAAACAATGTCTTTGTTTTCTTGAACTTGCACTTCTCTTTCGACACACAACTTTCTTAACAAAATCATTGCAACCCAATACCGAGTGCTTCCACCACTTTGCACAACGTACGTTTATCATGGATGGGTCTGCAATAGTTTTCGCAAGCAATGTCTTTAGTCTCATTTAACCTCGGCACATAACTTGGTGAAAACAGGATCACCAAGAACAGGATAACCACCTAAAACCATGATATCCTCCAAAGTAAGTGTTGCCTCACCAAAGGGAAACACAAAGGTGTTTGTGTCACAACACCATTTCTCAACAACCCCAAATAACAAGTTATGATTTTTATGTATGTAGCATCAAAGATTCCAACTTTCTTCCACACAGATTCATAGTTGTGTTAAAGTTTATGAACCCAAGAAATCCATTTCTTTTGTGTGAGGCGCCACCCAGTGAAGTTGATTTTCAAAGGCAACTCCTTTGATTCAAAAACAGAAGAAGATGATGAAAATGGGTTAAGCTTAAATGATGGTTCATCAATGGAGTTTGAAATGGGTTTGAGAAAATGAGCTGTTCTGAGTGTTGGATCACTGTTACCAGCAGGTGAAAGCATCAAATCTTCTCTCACCTCCATCATGGTATGTTCCATTGATTTTTGCTTCATCATGTGTATTCTTTCTTCAAAAAGCACACTTTTTTACTGAGAAACTGTGATGGGTTTGAAAATATTCTTCATACACTTCTTTAGTTGAAATTTACAAGGATGACAGTGCTAAAGACAGTAACATGGTTTAGGAAACTTGATACGAGAAGTGTGAAACCCCCAAACTACCCTTTTCCTGCATCTAATCCGAAACCTCAAAACCAAATAGTATTGATTTATGTTAAGGGGCTATTTTGTATTTTCGTTTCTTGGAAATAGGTATTTATTTTGTTTATTTCATTTCGGAACTGGTTAACGAATTATAAAAAGAAATAAGAAAATGTTAATAAGTGTCCTTAGACATTATTTAAGCATCCAAAATTAGTAGTTTTTATCTTGAAAATTATGTAATTATGACTTTTATATATGTTTGACTTGTATTTTCAAGACAAACTTTCTTTTTGTGGGTTCCTTAAACAATGCCCTTATGACACTTGTTAACAAGACCCAAAGAAATATTATCTTGAAAATTGTGTATTCTATTTTTGATTTTTTTTAAGAAGTTAAATTAGCCCACCCAAATTGTCACGGGAGAGAATCGAACATGAGACTTCGAGAGAAAACACACTTCCATATCTTAAACCAATACCACCAGGCCAACCCAAACATGTTTTACTTTTTGAAAGTTAAGAAAGTGTTACTCCATCCCATCCTTGTTACAAGAAGAAAAACCAAAAATCATCAAACCAAGACAGTCATTAATTGTTGTAGCTTTTTTAATGTTTTTACAAATATACCCTTTTAAAAATTTGTGAAGTATTAAATATATCCACTAATATTGAAAAGACTACAATTAAATTAGGGTCAAAAATGTCTTTTAACTAATAAATGTATCTTAAAAGTTGCGACTTTTCCTTATAAATAGGATAAAAAAAAATTTGAAAATTTTCTTATAAACAGCACTGGAGTATTGATTTATGTTAGGGGAGTATTTTCAATGTAAAACTTGACTTTTCTTTATATTTTTAATTCCTTAACGAGTGCTCTGGTTAACAAGACTCTTTGTTTATTTATCTTTTTTTTTTTATATAGATAAAGGGAATTACAATAATGGCGCAAATAGTCATTTTCATCCCTATTTGGTGACGGTAACCTTTTTTTATATGGACTGGTATGACACTAAATAAATATTTATAGATATGACAATAAGTAAACATATTGAAAGATTGATATGACATTACTAACGGATCAATTAAATGTCAAAACTCAAAGGATTAATCTCCGCATTTACGTGTGAATGATATCTAGTTAAAAAAAAAAAGGACTAAAATTCAAGACATGAGTAGTAAATTAAATTGTAACAACTTCCTAGGTTCCGGTAAAAAAACCTCCTAGCCTTAGTAGTATATTGTTAGTAATCCCTAGCCAGTTATCTTCTCTTTTTGCTTTTGGATTGTGCGAAGTTTTTAAGAAAATGATCAGTAGAGTTGATTTTAGAATATTTAAGTGAAGTGAAATTCAATAAATAAAGGGTATACTAATGGAAAAAAATTTGTTGATCTATATTATAAAATGACAATTATTTTAAAATAGAGAAGAAATACAAAAGTGACACTTATTATACTTCTCTTTGACAACAAAAAGAAAAGTCATCATAGAGTTTGTCCCACATATATTCGTTGAGGGTGCTTGACATACAAAAGATTGTGACAAGGACTGAGATTGTTGAGGCATTCCTCATGATCTGGTTTTCTGATTTGAAATGGCATTCTAAAAAAATCAAAAAGTTATATAAACCTTTATTATCCTTAAAATTTCATCAAAGTCGTCGGAAAGTTACATTGTTGCTGTCCATGATCTTCCCACATATTTTTATTTGTATGTGATGAGCATCCTAGAATCAAATTTCTGCATCCGGTAGCCAAATTCTCTCTAAGAATCTTCAATTTGAGAACTTGATCTATATATATTGAATAGTGAACTTGTACTGCATTCCAGAGCGCAAACTAAGGACACATTATATAGGAAGAATAGCGAGATGACAACTGATCCAAAAAGTGTGAAAATCGGCTACGAGACAAACAAGGGAGATATTTTATCTGGGGGAACCAAGACTGACACAGCTCCTCTGAAAATCCGGGGGAGCACAAACTAATTCGATGTAAAATTTAAACACCATGTCAACTTGTTCTAATATATGAAATTCCTCCGCGCAAGGGGCTGGTTGCCGTCTAGTTTTATAATTTTGTTAATATGATAGTGTGTAATTTATGAGCCAAATGTATAGGGATCACTAGTAAAAAACTGAGAACAGGTTTGTAGGCTACCTTTACAAAAGAATGACATTGACTTGTCTCTTCAGAAAACAACACTGCAATGTTGAAACAAACAAATAAGAAGTTGTCTACAATTTTCCAAGTCATCTACACTTGAGCTATGATATTTCTTAGAATCAAGTTTTTGGATGCTCGAAAAAGTGGTTCATGAATCACTTTTAAGGATTACTCATCATTTCAT
>Ga0228710_1003940_pt1 | contig 23522 bp, 10 predicted proteins | sample MedpolnodulmetaG_FD_177995 | JGI IMG/M metagenome (GOLD analysis project Ga0228710, IMG submission 177995) | Root nodule microbial communities from Medicago polymorpha collected in Santa Monica, California, United States - pink nodules | ecosystem: Host-associated > Plants > Roots > Nodule...
TTTTTTACCAAAAACTAACCAACATTATTTCAAACATAATTTTTTCGACATTCAATTCGTAAGGAGTTCATCTCGTATGAGTGTCCGTATGTATGAGTGTGAGATTAATTTCCGTTGTCTGATATAAAAAGTGACAACTATTTTAGTTGATAATTTTTTCTATGAATCCTTTAATTTAATCCATCTTTTTTTTTTGGTAATAAACTAAATATTAATTGTTTAGCAAAGAAATTATTAATATTCAAAACTTTGACTTTTTAAAAAAAAATTGAAAAAAGGGGAATTTATCAATTAAGGTAGAACTTTCAATTTCAATTGTCTTTAAGAGAATTTGAACCGTGTCACTTGAGATTATTAATTAAGCCTGTACCACTAAATTAAGCTTGATGAATATTGATTAATAATTTTTTTTCTTCATGGTTCATATTATGTACTAGTTGAGAACAAATTATGCTTAAAAGAACATTTATGCTTGATGTTGTTGTCAGGAAATTGTTGACGTGGATCTGGATTTCGTGTTGGCGGGCGTCCATTCATTAACTTTGAATCTTAGTTGGGTTTGTAGATGTTCATTCTTCACTGTTTTATTTGTAAAATGGTTTCGAATCCCTGAGCGGGTTCACTGGATTGCGCTTGTGTGCAATGCTTATTTGTTAGGATTCGATTAGGGTTGGTCCACTAGGTTTTGATTTATCGCACTATATTCCCATTTTAGTTGTACCTCGTCAGGTCTAATGTTTTCCTAGTCTTTGTGTCTCTGTTTTATTTAATATATTTTTTCTTTTGGCTTAAAAAGAAATTGAATGTTATTTTTAAAATGCAATTAAAATAATTTGACTAAATTATTGCACAAAAATTAACAAATTATGAAGGAATGCAACATGTTAAAAACAGTGAAGAATGAATATCTATACTTCTCATTTTGTTGATTATGAAATGTATGTGTTGTAATTTTAGGGCCTAAGTAATCCTTACAAAATCGACATGTCAGGTGAGGAGTTCCTCCTATTGATCAACTCTTATCAAGAGTCATATCTATCTAATATGAAACTAAATCCATTTCCTTAAAGCCAACACGAGGCAACTCAGATGTAGGGACGGACTGCAATAAAGGCGGAATTTCCTACATGCCCCTCACACTTGGCCCCAATGGGCTTGAAGCGTGTAAGAATTGAGAATCCATACGATAGATCTAGGATAGACTCCAATACCATGTTGTAATTTTGGGGCCTAACTCATCCTTACAAAACTGGCTTGTAAGGTGAGGATTGCCTCCTTTTTTTTTTGTGGTAAATAGAGATATATTTCATTAACCAAAACAGTTATTACAAACTACATGGCAACAAGAAACCACCAAATCAAGAAGTAAGAGCTAGGCTCCAACACTACCAACAAAACAAAAACAAAAACAAAAAAAACAAGTCAAAAACCTCACAAGCTGATCATTAGACTTTTCATCTTCTTACATTTCAACTCACTAATGTACAATCTCTTTAATTTGGTTAAGGAGCTCATGATCTGATTGCCTCTTTTTTATAAACTCTTATTAAGAGTCTTATCTATCCAATGTAGAACTAAATCCACCACTTCAAAGTTAACACGAGGCAACTCAAATTCATAATTAGGAGACTAGAGGATCGCAACAAATGGGAAATTTCTAATAGTATGTATATTTGTCACTATTATTAATGGAATTTCCTCTTCCCATATGTTTTTAAACAAAATTGAAGGATAATTTAAGAAAGAGAATTTAAATTATTGATAAATCTCAACTCATGAGTTGATCCATAAATCTGTTGATTTGGAATCACAGGATGGGTAGATGTCACAGATGATGAATTGATTTCGTACCTATGTAACTATATTTTTATTTTTGTTCGTCCGTAATAATTGATCAAGGAAGTCATACATATAGGGACAATTGTAGTAGTTATTTTAGGACAAATTAGTTTTACAAATAAGTCAATTATTGAGGAGACGGGAGTATCAAAGAAAAGCAAGAACTAGTCACGACATAGATTATTGGATACAATAAAAAAATTTCCCGAGTAAACCAAGTATTTTCTACGCCCAATTGCGGAGGATAATCATTCGGATGTGGTTGACCTCTTCCAATATATATTTTTAAATATGTTTCGGTCAGCATCGAACATTAACACACATGAAGCATAAACTAAAATTGCACTTAGTCTTTATATGAATCACATTTATATGTTCATTTAGCATGCCTTACACTAGAGACGACTTCTTCATTGTATTGAGTTCGTGAATTCGAACCATCAATCTTAATGAAGACATTTTTGAGAAATATTAGGTACTTTAGTTCTATGATTTTTTAATTTAGAATTTAGATTTAAAGAGGTTAAGGGAGAAAGGAAAAGGATTTTTTTTTTGTGGTGTCCGAAGTTTGAACCCTGAACCTTACATATATTATGCATTATCCCTACCAACTGAGTTAAAGAACTTTGACATGTCTATGTGAGTTATCTCAATATTGAAATATCATACATGGTATTTTTCACAAAATTTGTTTAACAAACTACATTGCAAATGAAATGTAACATAAATAAATATTTTGGATCTTTTTATTTATTTAAAGGACCGATCCGAATAAAATTGTAAAAATTCAAGGACCATAAATGTAATTTTATCAAATCTATAACAATATGTAAAGAGAATACAAGAATTTGTTTGGGCTAGATTTTTCATTATTTCAGTTATACCTTTAAATAAATTTGTTCCCCCCAAAAAAAAATTGTTTTTAAAAAATGTTATATTATTAGTGTTATTAAAAAAGATAAGAATAATTATTATATTTTTTATATTGTTGGTAAAATATAAACATAGTTTGTTAATTTGCAAAAAATACTAGCTATTGGATTAGAGGAACATCAACTAAGTAGCACTCATCAACTCCGATCAATATTTATATGACCAAACACAACACGTACATATGTTTTATAGGGAAGCTGTTCTATATACCTTAAAGCATGACCTCATATAATATATATGCCACTAATCAAACCCCATATAATATATATCCTGACCAAAATAAATTGAAAGTAGTTTTGCTAAACATAAATTAATCACATAAGTACGTACAAGCATAAAGGCTTGATCAAGCTAGCTAAACAAATATAATATTCAGGCTGAAGCTGCAAAGAGATTAAGAGGAGAATTCTGGTACAAAATATGTTTCCGAGCTGTTGGGTTTCCAGAAGTTGCTGGCACAGTTAAAAGCCCTGGAGATGGCCCAGGATTATATTGGGGAGGAGGTGGTGGTGAGTGTCGATGATGTCTCAGAACGTCTGCGGCTGGAGTGGGAGGAGAATTCAGTTTCTGAACTGGTCCCGGCGAGTGGTGCAGAGGTGGTGGTGGTGCATGATGTCTTCCCCCATTTCTCTCTGCTTAAACCAACAGGTGCATTTAATTTCGTGTGTTAGATATAATTGATATGTTTTGCATATTAAAACGATGCTATTTTTTTTAAGCATAGATGATGCTATGTATTTTCGGTCTAACTATTTTACATATACATTAAATCATTTATTTACATAAGCTCTTTTTTATAAGCTCAAAATAAGCTCAAACCAAACGGGGCCTAGGTACACAAGTTAGAAACAACTTAAAATACAAAAGTGCACGCACATATAAGTTATAAAGTTATAAGTAAAGAATTTACCTAGTGACATAGTCTGCAAGGCTTGGAAAGCAAAGAGAGAAGAGAGTAGAAAGACATAGTGCAGAGTCTTCATTTTTGTCCTCATAGATCTCACTAGTAAATTAATGGACGATGATTGCTGACATTCTTCTTACCATCATCACTTATATATATAGTGCAAGCATACGGAGGTAGTTGATGAGTCCAAATCACATATGACCACAAGGATCCTTTTTCATTTGCTAGCTGCTTCTTTTATAACTAGCATTACACAAATATTTCCTAACCATTTCTTAATTATGATCTCTATTTTAAGTCATAAATTCATAATAATAATAGATAGATAGGCTTAAATATGTCATTGCTCCCTGCACTTTCACTACTTTTTGGTATTAGTCCACACACTTTTATTTTTTATTTTTTTTGAGTATATGCACTTTATAAAAAAATTGTTATTGGTCCCTCTATTAATTTAATATTAAAAAAGATGTGAAACTAACGAAGTGCCACGTGGCATGTTATGAAAACTTTATATACATAAATAATACACTAAATTCACCCTAGGGCTGATGACTATAAAAACCAGAATGGTCAACTTTACTAAGAATCATATCAAACGGTTGCACTACTGTGTTGAATCTTCCAAACTAACGTCGAGGAAATGGTTTATTAATATATAGGGACTTGTATATGCGACGAACCATGATAGGTGACTTCCCTGCAATAGGTCTTTCTATTAAATCCATGTTTAAAAAAAAAACTAACAATGTGTCACGTTGACCAATTATTACACACCACATGGCACCCTAAAAGACAAAATTTTCAAAATTAAAATATTCCAATGTTTTGGTATTAGTCCATGCACTTTCAACACTTTTTTTATAATGGTCACTACACTTTGAAATTGATCCCTAAACTTTTTTTTTTTAATCTTCCAATGATATTATATACAAAAATGATAACTGAACACAATATTTTTGACACAAATACAACATCGTATACATTGTTCATTTATACACCATTTTTTTTCCTTTTTTTTATTCCTTTCCTGCAGCTCATACGCTCTTCTTCTCATCTGCGTGGGTCACCATCCCGCCACCGTCTCTGCAAGCCACCATCTTTGACACCATCTGCAACTCTCTCGCACACCCCTTCCGGCCACCATCGTCAACTCCATCCATCTTTGCAAATCCGTCAACAACCACCCCTTCTCATCTTCAAATCAGACCTCTCTCTCTCCTCTGCAAATCCGTTCTGGCCAGCCACCGGCCACCGTCTGCAGATCTCTCTCTGTCTCTCATGTTCTCACTCTTCTCTATAGATCTCTCCCTTCTTTGTAGATCTCTCTTCTGAATTTCTTTGTAAAACGTGAAAGGGTGTGGAGGTGGGGATGGAGGGTGGATCGAAGAAGGCGACATGGTGGTGAAACAGAATGACAATGTGGTGGTGGTGGAACGTGAGAAAGTTCTGAGAGAGAAAGAAATTGGCTAGAAAAACACGAAAATACCCCTCAATTTCTGCTGGAAAACCAATTATGTCCCTCTATTTTAATGGAAATCCCGAGTTTGTCCCTAATGTCGTATTTGTGTCAAAAATAGTGTGTCTGTTTATCATTTATGTATTATATATTATGGTTATTATTATTTTTTCATTATATTTATTGAGAATAATTATAAAAAAATAAAATTGAAAATCCTTAATAGGGAGGGAAGACTCCACTAATGACGGGTTTGAAAGATTCTCTAGAAGGAGTTGATCGTCGACAAAATTGGTAAATACTCTGCAACAATAAGAACATTATCAAAACCCAACCATGGATTGGTCTGGTGGTGTATGTCCTGAGATATAAGGATGTGCTCTTCTAAATAATTTTAGGTTCAAATACTCCAAGTCCCAACAATTCTTATATTGAGTAAGTTTTCACAAGATTTGCTCTACCTTCAACTGAACCTTGTTAGTGGACTGAGATTGGTCAACCGAATTAGTTGAACTTTGAATTAGATATCGAGTTATTTTAAAAAAAATTACCAAAAGTTTAGCACAATTAAACTTTGAATGAGATACCGAGTTTTTTTTTAAAAAAAAAATACCAAAAGTTTAGCACATAACTATGATTTTTTTAATAGTAATAGTAATCAATATACATTCGTATGTCACGATGAAAGCACCACTGCTCCAAATGACACATAATATATGCGGTGTATGAGTTAAAAGAGGAAAGGACCACAATACATAGTAATCAAGAATCTAAGCTGGATTTTGTTTGGGATAACTTGAGCTTCTTTCCCTACTTATTTTATTTTAAACAGCAGATTGCACGTCTAATTATAAAATCAATTTTTTTTTATTTAAAACCAGTAACTTGAAGGTTAGTTTTATAATTTTCATTAAAAATATTTGTTAATTTGTACTCATTTGCTGGTTTATACCTACTTAATTATAAATACATTATAAACATTAAACAACACAGAAAAAAAAAACAACATAAGTTAACTCATAAACAAAAACAAAGAAGAAAAACATTCATAGGGAAATTCTTGTTTACCCATTGATAAAAGGTGGGTAACACTACCCATGCTGAGTTGGCCCAATCAAACCCATATATTTATATAACATTAAAAATAATTGAAAACAAATAAATAATTTGATTGGTGCCAATTATAAATAGTAAATTATGACATCAGAGCTTGAGTTCCAGAGAGATGGCTAGCAATGACTTGATTTTTCTTCAATTGCCTCGTCTTAGGATGTATGTTTGAGAGGTGCCTAATGCAATCAAATTCAAAGAAGCTTGAGAGATTTTGAAGTAATTGACAGGGTGAACAAGGTGCATCTACAAACTCTATACGTAGAGAATTAGAATCATTGCATACAAAGGAAACTTAATCGGTTTCGGATTTTGGAAAAATGGTATTTGCTAGTGTAAACCAAATGCAGCGTTATGAATGAAACATGGATGTATTAGGTGCTGAAAGTATCTGTCATAATACAGAAACCTTTTCAATTCAAACAAAAATAGCACCATATCCTAATCATGTAATGTAATTATATACATTATTTTACAAATATTCATTTCCTATCCATCTATTAGAAAAGAAAAACTAGGATTTGAGTCAAAAATAAAGGAAAAAATTGAATCTTTACTCTTAATTTCTGTATGTACTTTGACTTTATACAAAAGTAGTAGGATGTTTCATATTTACTGTTTAGTGGACAATTTTGTATTTAAATATAGTTGGCTTGGACAATTTTGTATTTAAATATAGTTGGCTTATTTGAACACATGTGATGTGACATTAATTTTATTTTGGGTTAATATGTCTTTACCTCTGTAATTAGGGTGAGTTTCGGTTGACCCCATGTAAAAAAAAGTTTAGATTCCACTCTGTAATTTGAAAATTCTTTCGAAATAGACCCTGTAATTTGAATATTCTTTCGTTTTAGACCCTGAGGTCATCTGACTGTGCAAACATGATGATTTGACACGCTTATTGTATAATTAATTTTGTTTTTAATTTTTTATTTTCATTTATATTAATTTAAAAAAATAAAAAAAACTGAAAATTAATTTAAAAAATAGAAAAAAGTTCAGATTTTTTTTCCAAATTGAAAAAATCAGAAAAAAAAGATTTTTTTTTGAAATTTAAAAAATTCGAAAAAATCTGAAACAAATTCAGATTTATTTTCAAAAAAAATATAATCTGAAATTAAGATAAAATCGATTTTTTTTTTTCAGATTGTATAATTTTCAAAATTTTATTTCATATTTTAATCTGAATTATAAAAAATTATAATCAGATTTTAAAAAATATAAAAAATTCCAGAATTTTATTTTTTGGTCGAAAATTTTTTTAAAAAACTTTTTTATTTCGAAAAAAATCTGAACTTTTTTTAATTTAAATTTGTTTTTTTTTGTTGAGAAAATTCGGTTTTTTTTCCAAAATATATTGTTTTTTACGATTTTTTTATTTTTGAAAATCAATTTTCAGATTTTTAAATTAATATAATTCCATTTATATTATTTTTGGCAAAATTCCACGTGTGCCCTTAAAAAAAATTAATTATACAATCAACGTGTCACATAATCAGATATGCACAGTCAACGCGCCACGTCTGCATTTTGTTCGGTCAGATGGCCTCAGAGTCTAAAACGAAAGAATCTTAAATTACAGGGTTAGAATCTAAACTTTTTTTTTAACAGGGAGTAAACCGGAATTCGCCCAAATTACAGGAGTAAAGAAATATTAACCCTTTTATTTTTTAACACTCACCTCCAACGACCACTGCAAGTTCTCTCTACCTTTAGCTAACTTTGTGGTGCAAATAAGAATGAATATTTTTTTTTTGACAAATAAGAATGAATATTTGTCAAAATGAAATCTTGAAGAAAAATAATCATTTTAGGAACATCTTTGGCGCCAAAACAATGAAAGCAATCACAAATCTTGTCCAAATGTGATGTGATGTCAAATTAATAACACACTTGTATGTTGTTTCTATAGAATTACACATTTGCCAAAAACCCAAACATAGCCTCTACAGGAGGAATTTTCAGAAATTCAGATAGTATTTGTATTGGTTGCTTCACTCAATACCTGGGAGCTAAATCTGCTTTACATGCTGAGTTGCTGGCAGTAATGACAGCAATTGAGATTGCTTATCTTAGAGGTTTTCAGAATGTGTGGTTGGAATCAGATTCACAACTTGTCATTTTGGCTTTCAAGACAAACTCTACAATTCCTTGGAGCCTTAGAAATTGATGGCAAAACTGTCTTGTAAAACTGAGAAACATGATATTTGTTGTGTCTCATATACAGGGAAGGCAATGCTTGTGCTGACAGCTTAGCTAACCTTGGCCTCTCACTAGGTTCTTTTCATTTATTTTGGTTTGATAGTGTCCCTGATTTCATTAGAGGAGAGTACACTAGAAATAGGTTGGGAATGCCCAATTTTATATTCAACACCTTCAGAAAAGGTTTTGGTATAGTCCCCCTTTTTTTTCTTGTACTCTTTTTTGGTTTTTCTAATGAATTGATGCTATTGGCATCTATTTAAAAAAAAAAAAAGCCATAAGCAAGTCCATGATTACACATTTAATCGATTCATAAAAAGTACATGTCAAAAGAAAATAAAAAGTAAAAAGCATGGAAGAAAACACCGCCTTAGAAACATATATGACATGCATGTTCAATGACTGAATCCCTCAAATGTCATAAAACAATTCCTGAAACAGTTTCATCTGAACATGAGGCAGAGCAATTGCCAAAGATAAGCTACCATCATTTGTTGAGCTTGGAATGATGAAAGATAACCCCTCATATGCAATCCCACCAGGTCCCATGAATATGGGTCTTCCCCAACCAAAGTCAGCATCATGGATTGGTAACCTTGCCCAGCTAGTGATACCAAGATTTGGACACTTAAAAGTATGTGCTCCACGAACAAGAGCTTTCAAATCAGGCTGTAGCTCAAGATAGTCCAAAGCAGATCTCAAATAATCATTATCCATTTGTAATAATGCATTGTGAATTCTGCTAGCAGCATACCATGTTGGTTTTGACATTAAATCCCCTGCTACTGCTATTGGAGTAGTTGTGAATATCACATTGCCAAAGTATCCTTGTGGAAGTGAAGGTTGAAGCCTTGATCTTCCATCGGTTGCAATGTACAATTTAGTTTCTTGATCAACAGGAAGTGCTCTTGCCTTGCTTACACTTCTCCATACATGACCTGCTAACATCTCATAGGAGCTATAGTTGATAGTGTTTCCATCTTCTTTCGACTTACCCTTCAAGATGTTGAGTTGTTCACGCGTTAACTTCAAGATAGACACTGCAACAGTGGTGTCTGAGCCTGGTTTTGCATGGTGCAGCAAGGGATGATCATTTTGCATTGATGGTGGAGGCTTGTATTCAATGTGATCAAAAACAGGTCGAGGTGGATCACGAGCATGGAGTAGTGTTCGGTCAATGAACGGTGGAAGGGAAACATCAAGGCCACGAGCTACATCTGACCATGAATTGATGAAGTAAAGACCAGAGGCTCCATCTGCTACATGATGTTGCATACCAACGCCTAAGGATACTCCTCCGCATCTGAAATGTGTTAACTGCATGCATTGTATAAAGTCAAAATTAGTAGGTGGGTCGGTTGAAGCTATCCTAGTACTAATGTTTCATCGTATCCTTGCTTAAATTTCTTTTAGGACATGTCAACTTACGCATAATTGGTACTACTAGTATTGATATTAATGTTGCACCGAAATTTAAAGTTTAAATCTACGATATCGGCTAACCGGTCTCAATTAATAACATTAATTTGGTTCAGAACTAATGCAAAGAAAACAAAGTAAACTCATCCATCCTCATTTTTCACATGTCATGTCAACCATTTTCTTAAAATGCTAAACTTTAATACCCGTGTTTTTTTTAGAAATGCTAACGATACTCTCTTTTTAACTTATTAAAAATGATGAATCTTTTTTTTGGTGGTGTCTGGGGTTCAAATTCCGGACCTTGCATATATTATGCATTGTCCATACTCTCTTTTGAACACTCTAATACTTACTTTTTTATTGGTTAAAATCATACTTTAAAAATAGAACTCACACAAAGTGGTGGAATATACATTGATTTCATCCAATAAAAAAATGAATGTTAGAAAGAGTATTCAAAAGTAAGTGTTGTTAGCATTCCTCTTTTATATAGGTTTCTCTGTATAGGCGTCACGCCTATTTATTAAGAATAAGTTATCATTCCTTAAAAAGTTAAAAAATAAGTTATCATATTTTTTTTAGAAAAAAGTTATCATATTTTAAAGAATACTACTTTGTCATTTCATTCTATTATAAAATTTAGATATTGTTAAGATTCTATAGCAATTTATCAGTCTTTTTTTTTTATTCAGCCTATTGGTTAGACATTCACGTATTAAGATAAATATATGAAGAATATGGAGTTGGAACATTAATCACTGTATATTGCAACGTCCTTACCATTTGAGTTATACTCAAATGGACTAACAAATCATTTACATACCTAATATATATTGAAAAGCAGTATCAAGATCATTAAAATACTCAAATATCTTGGATAAACAATATAATTTTTGTTTTCCATTTAATCAAAATAAGGTAAGGAATGGAGTAATATTGAATATTTTTCTTAAATTCAATGACGACTATGAAGTTTAATAAATATTATAGTGGGATAATTTTTTTTATATATTCAGTCAATAATATTTTACTTTTATACCATTTTATTATTTTAATTACTTCTTAAAATATATCAAAAAGTTTAAATATTATTAATTTTTTACTAAAAAAAGTTTAAAAATTATGTCTAAATTAAAATGTCCAATTCAATGAATTATACAAACAAATCCATACTTATCTGGTAAATACTATATTACATATAAAAGAGTATACATATAGGAATATCGTAATATATTATACATATTGGACATATAATGATTTTAATATATAAAAAAATATATGAACAGTATTTTATAATAAATTTTATAAAAGATAAGTTATTTGTAAAATTAGCAAACAAAGACTAAATTTAAAGTTATTCTAAAATGCATAAACAATTATATTATATTTCTTTTTTCAAAAAAAAAAGAAGGAATTCTATTATATTCCTAACCTTAAATAAAAGGTGAGTAATTGCATGGACAGAAATGGAAAATGTCCTAAATTGAATTAAAAAAAAAGTTTGTCGAAACGTGTGTGTGTTTAGAAAATGAAGTAACAGCTGAAGAAACAGGAAAGAAAACGCACCTGCAACACCAACAATGGATACGTTTCAATCCCAACAGAATAATCTACGGCTGGGATTAACTGACGGAGTCTAAGCGTTGGAGCAAAGTCACCAAAGTCATCAACGGAAGATGTTGTATCAGCCTCGACGAAGAGCACCCCTTGACCATCGCAATAAAGTTCGACACGACCATCTTCATCTCGGAGGAGACGAGCTGCCATCGGATAGAACGGGACCAACACCTTGCTTAGAGCCTCCTTCATAATCTTAGCGTCGAAGAAATTGGACGTGCCGTTTGGCCTGTAAAAGTACACGCTTGGTGTGTGAAAATTTGGAACCACCAAGTCGACGTTGGAGTTCCATAACGCCTTTTGCGGTGTCTCCTCCGCCGGACGCACCATCGTCGACTCTTTCACGTTGATCAACATCTCCACTTCAAAGTAAACAAAAAACTTTTAATTATTTGTCACGACGTGTTAGTAATGGTAAATATAATTATGTGAAACCAAAAGAAAAAATTGAAGATACTACTAACTAATTATCCAGGCAGACAAAATACTAGAAGTATTAAAATTAAAAAGAAATGAACTAACGAAAGAGAGGACCTTACATTATTACCGATGCGAAGAATGAATGTGAAGGAAAAGGAGGAATGATGAATGAGAAGTAGGTGCTGCACTCATTTCATTTCTCTTTATTTATATTATGCGTTTTATCTTATCTTCTGTTGAACTGAATTTTGTCCTATTAAATTATGCAACACATTTGTTTGACTTTACACCTTCATTGGTGTGGTTTTAATTCGGTTGGTGATGCAAACTTAATCTCTAATAATAAAATTCATATTTATTGTGTATCTATTTAACTTCATTCATGGATAAAGAAAGGAGAAATCTGTAATAATGCTTCTGATCCGTATCTCAAATAAATCATGAACTTCATTCTTCGATATGTTGTTTTAAGTTTTGACTCTACTCTACAAATGGAAGCTTGATGTTCAGCCAGTTGTTTTTAATTATGAGTTTGGAATATTTCATAGAAGTTGTTTTTAATTATGAGTTTGGAATATTTCAGGGGCTTGTTATGCTTCAAATTAGATGTTTATATTTGTAGTACCAGATCATTCTGTAGTTTGATCCCACAAAGGACTTCCATACTTATTCTGTGTTATGGAATCTGCACCAGATTGCGTAAGCAACCTCTTTATACCCCTAAAATCTTGCTCTTCAACTCATTTTATTTTTCGAAGAGAAAACACCTCATAAATTATTCATGATTGAAACACATTTATTCACATAGCTATACCGAACAAAAAAAAATCACGAAACCGACGTGGCTGTCATTCCATTTTTTTTAACAAATTTTAATTTGAAAAGTATATAAAGGTTAACTTAGCTGTTGTCAAAATACACCCGATCATGGTGTTTTCACGGATTTACATTATACCGATCATCGTTTTTCTTCTAATTCGTACACTTATTTATATGTACAAACATGGGTGAGAAGTTTAGTCTGCTATGCTTATTAAATTTGAAAATGTTGCTAATTTGGTGTTGGGATAGTTGTAACATGACTCTCCTCTAGAAAAATAATTTATTTTCTATTTTAGGAGTCGCCTAATTGAGTGGCATCTCAACCCCAAGTGAATAAATTAGATGTCTCGCTATCAAGTTGTAACCAAAACACCTTCCCTAGTAGTAATTACATAGATTTAGCAGAAAAAATGAAAATGTTATCTTTCTAATAAAATGATTTTCTGTCCATTATGATTTTCAAAAAAGATTACATCAACTATATATCTTCACATTGCAATGCAGTGATATTTTGACCCATTTTAATACCAATTTGTTGTATTTATCTGACTTTTTGCTGCTTTTGTTGAAATTTGATAATGTGTACCAGTCTGTTTGGATTTGCATTTGGTACATATTTCTCACGTCTCAATGAGCTCTCACCATGGTTTTATAAAGCTATATTTTGTAACTTCTGTAAAGTCGTGTGTTTTCTAGACAATTGAATGTGGTTCCAAATGTATGCTACTTCATTGATATACTAAAATGAAAGGGACATACGATCCTTTTCGGTCCCTTTCATTTCTTTTATCATTGCTTTTGAAAATTGGACTGAATACCTATAAATTGGACTAAAGCAAAGTATGATTTTTTAATTCATGGCCCTTGGTTTTAGTTAAATTGGACTATAGCAAAGTATTATTTATTGAGTGCCTTCAGTTCTGTTTCTACGTGTTCTATGTGTCGATCCTTGCTGAGTTTTCCGTCTTCGTGTGTTGCTGTAACATCTGTTTATATGTGTTTCTTGTTCATGACTTCATGTTCTCGCTTTCCGTCTTTGATTTAGTTCCGTCTTGCTTGTTCATGTTTACGTCATCTCTTTCTCATGGTGTTGACAACGATGACAATGGATAAGAGAAAGAGCAACTCCTAATGGTGTCGTACCGTTGCAATTCCTCTCTGGTTGATAATCCCCCACCATATCCACCAACTCTGAATCTCGCCTCTAAGTGGAATTTTTCTTTATTAGATTTTTTTCTTTTCTTTTCATTCCTGTATGTAAGTATATTTTTCGATATGCATTCTATGTCATCTTTTAAGTAATATTGGTCTTGTGACTATTATACATGTTTTGATGCACTTGTACTAGATCAATCATCTGAACCTTGTTTCTTGAAATACAAATGTTTTCTGTTTTGATTTTAATCTCTATTTTAGGAGATACATCAGATTCATTTAGTGCTATTTATCTTCTAATGATTCCTCGTCATCAAAAGAAAAAATCTTCCAATGATTGCTTTTATGATTAAGTTATCTCCAATGGGCTAGCTTCTATTGCACTCATCCTAAGTGGTTTTATGCCCTTCCAATGTCATCACTTGCTTGATATTATATCCTATTATTTGTAACACATACTCAAGAAAATACTTTTGTAGCATAAGATCACTTTGTAATTAAAATTTCGTCGTCATTAAAACAATAAGCGACCACCTACATCTGTTTTTAAAGACAGGACCTATACAAACATCTTTTGTCATTTTTTACATGTATTAAAGAAAATATTTTGTGTATTTTAAGTGTTCTTTTTGTGTATAGATGCTACTAAAATACTCTTTTATGTATAGATGAGCTCGAATGAATCTCATCATAAATTTGATGAGTTACAACCTGTGAACATTCACCTATTTGTTTGAGAGGAGTAAACATTCACCTTATTAGTCCCTATTTTTGGTTCCAGACGACACTCCTTGAACCTGAAGAGGGTTTATAATATTACACTTCATATAATTAATCAGCCAGACAACAAAAAATGACATCAAGATAGAAAACCAGCTGCATGGAAAAATGACATTTAAGATGAATTTATTTACTGTCTGGGGTTTTGATGAAGAGTAGCCATGAGTACTGCATTTATCCTAATCCAATGAACACTTTATTCCTCTTCAATGTCTAAAACCACAAGATCAATGAAGCAATTGTCACTACTTCAATTGAGGTAGAAACTCTTTAATTAAAGAAACCTGATCATTAATGACAATGTTAATGTTCAGTTGCATCAGAATAGAAGACTTAAATGCAAGTGTGGTATTGAGGGAATGAGGTATCTTAAAATTATGGTTACACCTGTAAAACCGACTAATAAGGTGAGGGAAGCCTCTCACTTAGACATATTTTCACGTCATATATCATTCAATGTGGGACTCAACACATTCATTTATGTCCAAGACTATACATATTGACCATGACCTGAGTGGTTCGATAGCAAGTGGTCCAATATATCTTAAATAGAAATTAGTAGCATTTTAAAATTTCATGATGGATATACAGTGAGAGGAGCTTATCATGCTCTACATACATGGCCGCCCCCACTATTGATGCTACTGAAAACCTTATCTGGCATAAGCAAGTCCCTATGAAAGTGTCCATTGTTGCTTGGCGCCTTCTGAAGGACAGATTACCAACTAAAGTCAACCTCCAAAGGCGAGGCATTATACAGGCTGCAGACATCATGTGCGTTTTGGGGTGCGGCAAACACGAGTCCGCATCTCATTTGTTTCTTCATTGTGATGTTTTTGGTTCGTTATGTCAGCATATCAGGTCTTGGATTGGTGTTTCGGGAGTTGATCCTCACAACGTTAGTGAGCATTTTCATCAATTTATTCACTATACAGGTTTTACAAAGGCACGTCGATCGTTCTTACAATTAATCTAGCTCATTTGTGTTTGGCTGGTGTGGAATGAACGAAATAACAGATAGTTCGATAACATTGAAACTCCTATAGAGCAGCTATTAGAAAAATTCAAATTTCATTCGATATGGTGGTTGAAAGCCAATAAAACCACTTTTGTGTACGGTTCTCGGAGATGGTGGTCGGACCCTTTAGCTTGTTTGGGTATCGACTGACCTTATTTTTGTAATTATACTTTGTAATTGTTGGTTTTCTGGGTTGGACCCTCTAATACACCTTGTATTGAGGAGTTCCCAACACCGTTGTTAATATATCCCATTTTGATTTTTTTTTTTTAAAAAAAAGAAGAAAAGAAAAAGTAGCATTTTAAAATTTGAGTTGAACTAACGCATATGGTGAGGGATGATGTTTTTTACTTATAAACACATTTCAAGCTACATCTTGTCCCGGTACCGTTAATAATGCCAAAATTTAAAATCCATATATCCAATGGAGAGAGTACTCGGATGTCATTGTATGGTTAATTTACACATGCATTCATGTGATGTCGCGTCAATTAAAGAATACGACATATTATTGATTGAAACATCAATTTAAGTTTTTCATATTTATTGATTGACCTAACAACATGTTATTGAATGGTTGTGTAAAATATTCCTTCCATCCCAAATTATAAAAAACTAAAACATAGTAGTTTGTAGCATAGTTTCTTGTGTTATCCTTGGAATAAGTTTCATAGAAAAATGTAAAAACAATTTTCACTTGTTATTAGTTATAGAGAAAATGAAAGGGAGAGCAAAATGAGTGCAATTTACATTTAATTTCTCTTCGAAAAAGATGATTTTTTGAAATAACATAATTAAATATGATAAAAGCGAGTCTTTTTTGCTTATAATATAATTTAAGACAAAGAAAATGAGGTTTTTTCCTTATAATTTGATAGGGGGAAAGAATAATTGTTAATTGTAATATGAGATAATTAAATAGACATTGAAAATGTTTATTTGTTTAGATAAAATGTTATAATTATTAGGGTTAAATAAGTAAATAGTCCTCTTAAATAAACCAACATTTGATTTTTGTCCCTTTAAAATATTTTTTAGGTTTTTGGTCCCTCTAAAAATTTTCATCTATGAAATTAGTCTCTGCTCTACGTTAAGAACAATGACTAATTTCATGTATAAAATTTTATAAAAAGATTTTAGGATGACTAAAATAAAATATTATAATAATTTAGAAGAGAACTATTATAGTTGATGTAGAAGTGAATAATGAAGAGATGAAGAGGGCCCAATCAGTGACATAATTGAAAGTACTAAACAAAGAAAAGAAGTTATTGTTTGATATAATTCCGCCGAACATCATCGGAACACAAGAACGAACAAGTATCAATCTATTTCAGTTCACTCTCCTCTCCTTCAGGTATCTCTCTCTCTCTCTCTCTCTCTCTCTCTCTCTCTCTCGTCAAGGAATGAAGGGTTTTCATCTTTATAGCCTTTTTGTTTACAGGAGGATTCTATTCATCTGATTTTTTGTTCAACGGATTTTCTCTTCTCTACTGTATGCACCTTCTTAGTTTATATCATTATAATTCCGGATTGGGATTCAATAAAGTGCATTTTTGTGCTTTCATGGGTTTATAATCTGATTTACTCTTAGTTTCCCCAGAACATACATGGATATAATCCATTTATGAATGAAGTAAAAGATTATTAGAGGGGGTCCACTATTTAAAATGGTTCATAAACAAATACTACAATGCTCCTCTGAGATATTGGTATTAAAAACTGAAAACCTTGTGAGAGGAGCCAATATTCACACGATCCTCGTTCTCCCATTGTTTCTGCTTCTTTTATCATTATTCAGAACATTATGTAACCTAGTCAATATATAATCACACATTTGCAATAAATGCATACTTCATCAACAAGTATGTTAGACATTGATACGGAGTTGCTTGATAGACTAATACTATAGTATGTATCACATGTTGTTTATGTTTACATACTTCTTATTGAAATCAATTAACTACTAAGGTGGCTGATATCCTTGCCTCATATGCTTTCCGCAGTTAGCAAACCTCCATAATGGCAGATCTCAAGGAGCGACTACTCCCACCAAAACCTGCATCGGCTTTTAACGTAAGGGAGGGTATCAATCGACCAACGGCCTCTGGAAGGCAAGCTTTTCAAGGAGTGGATGTTGTGGAGGTGAAGAAGCGAGGCCAAGGTCTTAAATCATGGATCCGTGTGGACACATCTGGAAACTCTCAGGTCATTGAGGTAGACAAATTTACTATGATGCGGCGTTGCGATCTTCCTGCCCGTGATCTTCGCCTTCTTGATCCTGTGTTTGTCTACCCATCAACAATCCTTGGTAGGGAGAAGGCTATTGTTGTAAATCTGGAGCAGATACGGTGTATTATTACAGCAGATGAGGTTCTTCTCTTGAATTCCCTTGATAAATATGTATTGCAATATGTGATTGATCTTCAACGACGCTTGACAACAACTGGGGTGGGCGAGGTAGGCGAGGTCTGGCAATCAGACCATTCTGACATGAACCAAAGGAGAGGCAATAGGAATTTTGAAAATTTATATAGCAACAATTCCCCTGATTATTTACCTTTCGAATTCAGGGCTCTTGAAGTTGCCCTGGAGGCTGCATGCACATTTCTTGACACCCAGGTTAGTACAAGTTCATAATTAAATCAAAGGCTATCTTCTTTTGGCTGTTAGATTATATGATTTTTCTTTCATTCTTGACTTACTTTAGAAGAGAGAAATGGTTGCGATGAACCAAAATCTTGAATTTCTATAGACTTTTTTACATGGTAGAGTTGAGTTTCTGCATGCAATATGGGGAAGTATTATCATATTTAAGGTCAAATCACAAATGAACTTGTAGGTAATTTTACTTATCTGATAATGTATATTAACTGTTGTTTGGATCTGTGTCCACTGATTAAGGCCAGTATTAGAGTAACTGCATTACTATCTTATAGCACAGGACTTATCAGATGTATATGTTGCTTATCAGAATTAGTTTCTCTGATTCTGATATCCTTTTAGACAGTTACAGACTGCTTTCTGTTCACGGTCAGGAGACTAGCACTTTATAACAACGAATCAAGGAACTCTGATTAGTGTTCAAACTAGATTAAATAACACAAAAATCTCCCTTTCTCCCTAGCTCTTCTCAGTTCTCGTTCTCACGCTTTTGTTCATTTTCTAATAGCCAGAAACCTCTTTTGTGGTAACAGAATGCCGAGTCTAGAATATTCTGTTGCGGTCTTTTAGAGAAAGCCAGTATGTATAGCACTTAAAGAATCGGTTTTATTGCATTTTTTTTCTTTCCCATCCCCAAGTGCAGTTACCCATTTATTTGATCTTGAGTATGAACACTCTGTTCTAATCTTCATCCTTTTGTATATCAAACTTATATCAAATTTCATCTACTTTTCTTGTCATTGGTGGCATGTTTTCGCACTCTAGAATGGTTTCTTTATAGGCAGAGTTGTGAAGACACACCTCATATTCACATGTTTTACAAAACAATGGGATGATTATTTTGCTTTGCAGCAACCACAAGATTCATAACTAGTACTATTCTGTGCTTGTTGCTTGGGATGATTTCAGTTTTATGTATAATATAATGTAGGCTAAATTACACTGGAGTTTCTTTAAGTTATTTAATTGTAACAAATTAAAGGACGTAAGTGGTACGAAAAAAACTTAAAGGGCCAATTTGTTACAATTAAATAACTTAAAGGACCTATGGTGTAATTTAGCCTTTAATGTATAATATAACTTATGTGGTTTGTTGGTGGAAAAATTCACTAGGTGTCTATTACCTAGAAGTTAGTAATAAATAGAGACAAAAAATACATAGAAAAAAGGAACTAAATGTGAACCTTTGCATCTCTCAGGGAATTTCTACTTGCTATGTTTATTCTGGTGAAATGTGGGAAACAGCAATTAACGATTTAACAGTGGATTGACAATATTTATACATATTAGAGAACCAAGTTGATTTGATGCCAGAGACATCGACCATGGAGGATATATACTTACCATGGTATGATGGAAAGAAATTGGAAGCAACTGTAGTGATATTAATGCCTTCATTTATATAGAAAAAGAAGGCCGGGACAAGAAATCCTGTGAAAATGTGTTGATGTGCAAAATTCTGTCATAATGTATATGTCTACTGAATCTTTTATCCATATGCTTGCTTGATTAGTATATTTCTCTTCATATTATTGTTTATTTGGTTTTCACAAATTTGTCGGTAACATTCTCTATTCTATTTGCAAAAGGCAGCAGAGTTAGAAATTGAGGCTTATCCGTTGCTGGATGGACTGACATCGAAGATCAGTACTCTAAATTTGGAACGTGTTCGTCGTTTGAAAAGTAGACTTGTTGCCCTGACTAGGAGAGTTCAGAAGGTGATGTTCATTTTATGGTTATTCTTTCTTCACAGTTGAAAATGACAATTGATAGGAACCATATTTGCTGAGCTAATATTGTGGATGTGTCAGGTTAGAGACGAAATAGAGCAGCTTATGGATGATGATGGTGATATGGCTGAAATGTACCTTACCGAGAAGAAAAGACGAATGGAATTGTCATTTTATGGAGATCAGTCTATGGTTGGATATAGACCGGTTGATGGTGCATCCATCTCTCTTCCAGTCTCTCCTGTTTCATCACCACCCGACTCTCACTCTCGGAGGCTTGAGAAGAGCTTGAGCATTGCCAGGAGTCGACACGAGAGCATGAGGAGTTCTGAAAGTAATAATGAAAATATAGAAGAACTTGAGATGTTGTTAGAAGCATACTTTGTTGTCATTGACAGCACTCTAAACAAGTTGACATCGGTAAACACCTACACTGTTATCTATATTAACCCTTTTCTTTCCAACTTCACCGCAGTTTATCTATCACCGTTTCCATTTTCTTGTTTCAGTTAAAAGAATACATCGATGACACTGAAGATTTCATCAACATTCAACTGGTGTGTTATTCTGTTTTCCTTCTTTCTCGTATTAGTCACCAAAGGTTATCCTATTGTATTTTGGTTATTAGTTATAACTGATCAAACAATAATGCACAAATTACCACACATACTCATACAGACAATGCATAGATGGGAGAGGGAGGATTAGTTTAAGAGAAAAATAATGCACAAATTATCACACATGCTTATACAATGTATTTACTGTTACAGGATAATGTGCGGAATCAGCTTATCCAGTTTGAGCTTTTGCTCACAACTGCAACATTTGTGGTTGCAATCTTTGGAGTGGTGGCAGGAATATTTGGGATGAACTTTGAAATTCCATTATTTGATGTCCCATCTGCATTCCAGTGGGTCCTTATAATAACAGGAGTTTGCGGAGTGTGTATATTTTCTGCATTTGTGTGGTTCTTCAAGTACAGAAGACTCATGCCCCTATAAGAAGCTACACCGACATGAAAATGATTAAAACAATTGCAGGGTGGCATATGATGGTATGCATTTTTTTTTTGTCTTAATCATCCAGTTCTCAGGGAAAAGGGACCCTGGTAACTTGGAGTATGATGTTTTGCATTTGTTATGCAATCATAAAATTCAAATGCAAAGCTGGCTCATATCGAAGTGCAATTTTCTAAATTCAATTTTGTATCAATTTTGGAATATTCCTCATGGTATTCTGATTCAGCAATGTCTGTATAGTGAGACTAAATTAATAATTGGTTGGATAAAGCATCTTTTTAGTTCCTATTTTTATTTCTTTCAAGATGTGACAAAGTGCTTTCAGCCGCATGAAATGTATGTTTTAGTAAGGCTGAGACAAGGACAGTTTGAATAGAACTTCGCATGGCATCGTGAAATATAAAGTTTTCCATGATTGATTATTTTCAAGTAAATAATAGATTACTTTTTTGGAGAGGAAGTAAAAAAATATAGAATTAAATAATACATTATATTTTTTTTGTGGTGACGAGGGTTAGAATCACAGACCTTGCATATATTAATTATGCATTGTTCACACCAACTGAGCTAAACTCACGATGATAAATAATAAATTATATAATAATATAGTAATATGTATCTACTAATTTATAATCCTAAAATAATAATTAATTTATAATTGTCTTTGAAACTTAATAATAAACAATATGTTGCTTTACAATGCCAATAAAGCATTAATGTTACTTTTTTCTATTATATCCTTAATTATTTATTGCTCTCTCGTATTTCAATTCTTTAATTTATCTTTTTCATACGATTTATTAAGGACAATTTTGTAAATCTATTCATAATAATACAAAATTAATTGCATTTCTTAATACGTGTGAAATGTTTAAAATGTCATATAAATTGGAATAGAGGGAGTATTTAGAAGAAGAAAAAAAAAGGATAAGTACCTATGTGGGTGTGTAATCGAGCTAGTTCATTAATCAAACTAGTCAATCGAGCTAGTTCATTAATCAAACGAGTCGAACTATATATAGTTCATGTCCTACTCATTTAATTAATGAACTTAATTTTAAGCCCAAATTTAGCGCATTTGGTTCATGAATCAAGTTCATCGAATCAATTGTTGAATCGAGCTTCGAATTGAATTCAAGGTGGTTCGGTTCATTGTCAATCCTAAAACTTTTTTGTGTCTATTCTTTTGAATACAAAATCTTTTGTTTTCAAGACTTAACTCTATTTGTTTGAATTGTCAGAAAAAAAAATTCCATTATTTTGAAGTCAGTTTTAGAATGTTTGGCAAGGCCAATACCTTTACTTATACGTTAGTGTTTGTAAATTTATTTGATCAAAACAGAGGTGTTTGGTAAGTGAATTTGTTTTCCTAACTTTCACACTTCTCAAAGGTTCTTGGTTTGTCCAAATTTTAGAATACAAACGAGTAAAAAAAAAAAGTTTCAAACAACACCTCTTTTTACACGTCCAAATTCTAAAATTCGGAAAAATCAAAGGCGGATGAAAAGTGTGGGGCTAAAAAAGAAATTTACATTTGATAAATCATTTTATTTCATCAGTTTTTTGGGCTTAGGCTCGCCTTTATTAGAAAAGGAGAGACAATTTCTTTTTGGGATTTACTTTTTCCACCCTATGCCTTTCCTCGCGCGTCCTATTTTTTTCAATTTTACCCCTGATTTGGATTATGTTTTCTGAAATTGATTGTTAGAATTTTGCAGATTAATCCGAATTGTAATACCCATACTAAACGTATCTAGAAAGTTTAGCATGTGCATTATCTTTAGTACTGGATACATTAAAATTTACAACAACAAATTCTTCGAATGAATATTCTATACAACAACATGCGTTCGTACAATCAACAATACAATACAACACGTCCAAAGTATATAAAATACATCCTTAAAGTCCATGACATCCTGCAGCGGGTACGAACGAGCCCTTACTGAAATATCCATCTGGCTACAAGCCTGCTAAAACAACCTGTTGATCTGCAACAAATAAGGATTGGGATGAGACATAATGTCTCAGTGAGTTCTACCTAATCCTAGGCTATAGGTAACCTCGGGGAAAACCTATGGTCACCACGTGTCTACAATACAACCTGACGGTTGATTATACGTGTGTGGGCTTGCTTACCTAGACGGCCGTGCATACTAGGTCCGTCATAGGGTTCAACTTAACTTGTCATAAGGTCTTGACTCATACTGTACGTGTCCTGGCGGTTAAAGGGAACCTAAGACCGCTATGCTAAGATACACTAAACGTATCGAGGCCTAATCATAACATACTCAAGACACGATCCTAAACCGGACGATCGGGGGATCTCTAAGATCGTCATCGGCATAACTTCATGTATCGCTCTACGTACATGAACCTGCATAAATCTGTACATGGCTAACCGTATACTATAATCATATCG
>Ga0228710_1003943_pt1 | contig 23497 bp, 14 predicted proteins | sample MedpolnodulmetaG_FD_177995 | JGI IMG/M metagenome (GOLD analysis project Ga0228710, IMG submission 177995) | Root nodule microbial communities from Medicago polymorpha collected in Santa Monica, California, United States - pink nodules | ecosystem: Host-associated > Plants > Roots > Nodule...
GGGACACATGTCTAGCACTAATAAAGATAAAAAATTTGGAACATTTTTTTTTTTAGGGAAAAAAAACACGGACATACTTGAGAAACACGTGATAAATAATTTTTATCAATGAATAAAATATAAAAAATAGTACCGTAAGTGTAACTCGGTTGGTAGCTACCAATGACATTATGTGTAGGGGTTGGGGTTCATATCCCGTATTTTCCGTTTCTTTTCACATAATGTGTGTGAATCTAGCTGCAACACTACTTGACAAAAAAATTACACTTTTTCCGTCTCAAAATACACATCGCACCAACCACTTCACACATGTCAATGCACAACTTTGACTATTAATATTTTTAATTATCTAAAATAAAAAATTATAAAAATTTAATAATTGGAAAATATTTATCGAGACAAATTCAACAACATCTTATGTACTAACAATTCTATTTATATATTAGTTAAAAATTATAATCAAAGTAAATCATATGAATAATGCATATTAAAAAAATACGACATATATTTTAAAATGTAGAGAGTATATTTTTTAGAAATAAAAAATAATAACCCGTTTAACCGTGCATTGCACGGGTTAACACACTAGTCTCTATTATAAACATTTTCCCTATTTTATTTTGATAGTACACGTGACAACCTTATGTTGAAAGGTGCATTTAATGTTTTATTTCATATCTTAATCTTAATAATATCAACCAATCATAATTGATTATGACTCATTTGTTTTTTATCAACCAATCATAAAATGGATATGACTCATTTGCTTTTTAAGACCCAATAAAAACTGAAGATGACTCATTTCTAAACTAATATATGATTTTTTCCTATATATAGACAAATTGTTTTTCATCATTTTCATCATCCTCTTCCTCCTATAAAAAAAATGTATTTTGTGTGTTTTTTAAAGCATGATAGTTTAATCAGTGGTAGATTGTGGGTTTGATTTGATTTTTTTATTTGTATCTAATTACTAATTGCAAATTTCTAATGCTATTTTTTTCAAATATGTATTTTCTTTGGTCAAATTTATTTTGTATGATCTCAAACACAATCTACCCATTGTTCTCTCTCACAACCTGGTCTTGTCTAGCTGTATCTCTCACACATTCCTCCTTAACCAATATGTAATTTCACATCGATTTGGATGTTGAAACATATTTTATATAATGTTATTCGTAAATACTTATTCTGTTGTATTTGGATTGTATATATCTTGATGTTTTTTTTCTTCTTTTGTGATATTGGTATCATGCTATCAACAATTATCATGTGCTATGCGCTCTTTTACAAACTAATTTATTTGATATTAAACAAAAAAATCCAGCCTTTGAAGTTTAAATTGATTCTAAAAAAGAAATGTGAATAATGAAATTTTTTTTGACAAAAAAATGGGAATAATTACTATTATAATGACAACGACAATCATTAAAAAATGATGACATCAATGATATTTACTATTGTAATTAACCAAAACAAAAAAGATTACTAATCATTAAAACAAAATCAATTCAGTTATGATTCTAAAAAGGAAATGTAAACCGGTTTTACAAATCAAAAGTAAAATTTCATTAAATCAAATTTTCCATCTCAAAAGCATATTCACTAACTACACAATAATCTATATGATAATCATTTGCCTTGCACAAATGTCATAGTACACGTATCACTCTTTTACATTCTTAAACTCATTAATTGCATCCTTATCAGCCAAATTTATTTGCTTACTTTGATCACCTCAATTTTTCATAGCATGATTCACATAGAATATGGTTACTTTAAATGAAATTGCTTAAGTCATAATTGAATACAATTGAATTGTATCGGTTTGCTATAAAAGTGAATCATGATTTATAATTGGGTAAAAGAATAGTAGTAACACCTAATAATGCGATCAAGTTAAGAACAAATTTTTTTTTTTTTGGTACAAGTTAAAAACAAAATTTAATTAGGTAAAAATCAATCAGGTTACTAATTTAAAGTAAATGATACCATGTAATCAATTTTAATTAATATGTGAATAAGTGCACTAAAAACAAAGACATTATTTCTTTCATTGTTAAAAAAAATGTTTCATCAAACTTTAAAGTTTTTGATAAATTAACATAAAAAAGTTGTCATTAAATTTTGAAATTTGTTTTTTTTTTTATTTTAAAATAATTATATTTTTTATGTCATTTTAATTGGGTTGATCCTATTTTATAATTTAAAATAATTATATTTTTGTGTCATTTGAATTGGGTTGATCCTACAAATATTGAAATATGTCGTTTAATAGATCAGACGTTTTTTTGAAAGTGGTAAGATAAAAAAGAACGTTCTTTAAATAATATCTTTTTTATGGGTTTAAATAATATCCTTAACTGTAGCCCTGAGTTAAATGAAATAAAACAATATTAAATCATATTGCAAAGTAAAAATAATTTGCTATCGAAATTCAAATAATTGAGGTTACTAAAAAAAACTATTTAAAATTTATAAAATAATTAAAAAAAATATTTTAACTTTTTTATTATTGTTTCATATCCATTTTTTAAAAGGGAATATTTCATGTACTTGAAAAAAATATCGTAAATTTTAAAAAAATATCGTTAAATTTCGAATACTTCAATTTGACTAATTTAAAATATTTAATATTTTTCATTTTTTATAATAGTTTAAATTTTATAAATTATACTCATGATAAAACAAATTAAGAGTCATTATAGTGGTAACTTAAATAAAAATATTCTATTAAATGTCTCATTTATTGGGCAGATGAAAAAGAATGTTATTTAAATGATACTATTATATAGTAACATGTTTTGATTCACTATTTTAGCTATTTATACTAATAATATCAATGATGATTTAGGTTGACTCAGCTAATAATGAGTTGACTCAACCTCAAAGGTGTGAATTCAATTTTCGCGATTAGCGTGAGGATCTTCTTTATGGGGGATCTCTAAGTAACTCTGCAAGCGCTCATTGAGTCGCAAGACATGTCACCTTCATGTGTCCTCCAGAAGTCAACTCACCTAAATTATCTCAATCTCTGTTGTAAACATTTCCCTTGCATCAAATAAAAAGTACAATTGGCATTTTCTCATTTCTCATTTCATTTAATGCTTTCTTCTCAACCAATAAAATTGAATCATGACTCATTTATTTTTTCTTAGCCAATCAAGATGAAACATGACTCATTTAGTTTTCATCATCCAATCAAAATTGATCATGTCATGATTTTTTTACTATATATAGACAATTTGTTTTTCATTATTTTCGTGTTTTTTCCTCCCATAAAAAATTCATAAAAAAGTAATTTTTGTGTTTTAAAAGCTTGAAAGTTTAATCACTTGATTCTAGATTATTGGGTTGATTTCTTTTTTATTTGTATCTAATTGTTAATGTTTCTCTCTCAAGGTCTCATTGGAGAGTATGTGTCTACATTCTACGACTTCAAGGCGTCCAACATGAGCAATATTATTTTTAGCAAGACAATGTTTAATGTTTTGTATTTTGATTTGATATAGAACCGAGATGTTAGAGTTTAAATACTTTATTTTGATTGAATATTGTAAATTGATTTAGTCTTTATCTATATCTATATTATAAACATTTGTCTTGCACAAATGTTATATTACACATGAACTTTTATTTGATGAATCGTAACTGATGTTCTTAAATACATTTTCCGACATGTTACACGTTCGTATCATATAATTTGGGCAAACATTTTATAATAAGAACACAAGTTAACTTCGTATGATTTAATATGACAGCTTTACACTTATCACGGTTTCTTTAATAGAATGTGTCAAAAACTTCAATCACCTCATTGAGATATAATCATGGTTTCTCATGACACATAATTGTATGGTCTAACTCTAAAGGTATGCGTCATAAAGTCATGGTCTTAAGAAAATGTTATTACATCATCTTCAATAACTCTCAAGGAATGTGCCATTTAATCATGGTTTTTACGGATGCCATAATTTTTTTTGCCAATGACCTTTTCATTTCTCCTAAAATTTAATTAAATCAAATCATTTTTTGTCAATTTATTTTGATAAGAAAATTTGGATCCTAAAAATATTCCAGAATCTACGATTAATTTAATTATGATGCTATGAGTAATCACATTTTTTTTAATGCAAAATTTTGTCCAGTAAAAAAGTTATGCAAAATTATGTTATCATTTAATCTCATATCGATTGTCTCAATTAATGTAATTAATGGTTTCTTTTGATTTCGATTTTTTCCATGATTCAAATTGTACGATGGAGAAAAGAAATTAATCTTACAACTAATTACCAACATTTGTCATTAAAAAAAACCCTTTGTCTTACATGATATATTTTTTCTTAATTCAATATATTAAAGATATCACTTTTCAACTATGATAATGAATAAAATCTTATGTCTTTCATTTTTTTATTGGTTACCTGAATATTTTTTTTGGGTTACATCATATGTCATTCGTTTGTAAATAGTATTCAAGACAGTTTTCAAATAAAAAATGGAAAATTGTCGATATTTTAAGCATCTTTTATAACAAGTTTTTTTAAGCTAAAAATTTATAAAGAAAAAAAGAAAAATAAAAAAATGTAAGGACATAAACATAACCCAATAAATAATTATGGACATAAACCAAATTTTAAAAAAAAAGGCAACATGATCTTTTCCATTAATTTGAGTATTTTTCTTCGTCCCAATTATTTTTAATGTCATCTTAAATTTCATTTAAAAATATAATGACATTTATCAAATTAACTTTACCCATAACAATATAGGAGAATGGACATGAAATGAAATTAATTTGCGGTGAATTTTTTTTATGTATGCTACAAAGCCTTAAACTTTAGGGAAATGCTAACCGGTGTTCCCGGGGCATTAGTTAAAGATATGAAAAAGGAAATTATATAGTAATTAATACATTGAAATTGTGTAATTAATTTATAATAAAGTTAAAAACAATTTCCTTTTATGGTAATAATTCCCTTTTATGGTATACTTAATTAGTGCCCCGAGGGCACCGGTTAGCAGAACCCTAAACTTTATTGACTTTTGTTCAACTCATTGTAGAAGTTTTTTATACTTAACACTATCATAACTAATTATAGTTTACAAATTCTTTATTTTGCATCATGAGAATTCATATAAAATATTCGCTGCATTTTTTCTTCTATTTTTCATATCAAAATAATTGATATCTAAGTTAATTTTTTAAAGTTTAATTTTTTTTTGTTGCTAATATTTAAAAAGTTACTTTGAAATCGAAGCAACAAGTTGATTCTTATTTGTTTAACATGGAATTTATATATATTGTTTAATATATCTCATACACCGACCTTTAACCACGTAAATATTATTACTACGTTTATTCAATGGAAAATAAATCTAAATTATAAACATCTGGGAAGTCATTATTTTTTTACCTCTCAAAAAGTGTATTTGTTTTGTAAATGAATCTTTGTATTCCGGATTTTTGTCGAGAGAGATTGTTTTACTGAATCAAACTCGGTGTCCTTGAATAATTTATAACTGATTAATTGTTTGATAATCAATATATTATTAGTAAATATATTTCAAATTATTATAATTTCATAGTTCATATTCATGCTCAAATAAATTTGTACAGTAATTGCAACTCAGATGGTAGATCAAATAAATGTTTGTTCTGCATTTATTTTGTGCGAATCTAGCCACTAAAAAATTAAAAAATAGAAAATATATCATTAGTTTATTTCTCTAATTCCTCTATTCTATATAAATGGAAAGGACATATCATAAAAAATATCTTTATCTCTATCTCTATCTCTATCTCTATCTCTATTATAAACATTTTCCTTGCACAAATGTTAAAATACACTTGGCACTCTTCAAGGTTAAGCATCATCAATAGTTTAATATAGTTAAGCATCATTAATACACGTGTACGCTTCATCACCCAAATTAGGGGCGGACCTAAACATGTCATGTTGTGGCAAGTGCCACACCAGCCCAAGCTGAATTTTTTTTGGTCCATTGGAAACACAAATACACTGTAAACACTTTCCCCTCACTTCTCACTTCAGCAAGCCCTTTTCCTTCTTTTTTCTCTCAACAAACGCACAACACAACACAAACATAAGCAAGCACTTTTATTCTTATTAAATTTAGGCTAAGGCATGTATTGTAAATGACTTGGCATGTGTAATCATCTATCTTATGGATTAACAGGTTTTCATGTTTTCAAGTTCTGAGTTCCGAGGAAGCCTAAATGAGTTGGATCATTACATTTGTCTAAGAGAAACCCCACAAATGAGATTGACACCACATCTTCATCCAAAATTTTAAGACATTAGGTATACTGGTCATTTCACTTATATGTTGCTCACTATTTACTCTTGCATCAAATGTAAAAGTTTAACTCACACATGTCACATTAATTTCTTCTCTTTAAGTGTGAGACTCTCGGTGTCTAGGATTTGGTGAAATAGGCAAATAAGGTTGAAGACACAACCTGGTAAAAAAGATGGGTTGGTGGAGCTTTTATAAAGGGACATTTTTACTCATTTCCTTCATGAGAAGAGAAAAAAAAATAGAAAAAGAAAGAAGATGAAAAAAATATTTAAACATGAGAGAAATGATAAGGGAAAATAATGAGTTTTTGGTAATTTATGGGTTTGTTGATGGAGGTAGAGATTACTGGGTAATTTTGCTACCTAAATATTAGAATAATTAAAAAAATTGTCACATCAATTTAAAATATCTTATAAACATGTATTTTGTCAACTCAACATAACACATCTACATTTTTCCTTTTTCAGACCCCCCAAATACCAAAAGTGAAGGAATTTAAAATATTGCATTGACCAAAATTAACTTCCATTAAAGTGAGTGACATCATCAAAAATTTAAAATATAAGATAAAAAAATCAACACAAATGACACCTAAAAATTAACAAAACAAATCACAATAATGTCGGGACTTCCTGTGAAGTTTACATTGGATTGTATTTAACATTAGACTAGGAGAAATTACACAAATGAGATTGACACCACATTTTTATCCAAAATGTTTAGACATGGGCATATGAGTCGTTTCACATATATGTTATTTATCCTCAACCTCTTCCATCTATTGTAAAATTTTAACTCATATTAGACACATTAACACCTCTCTCTCTCTCTCTCTCTCTCTCTCTCTTTGTCTGTCTCTCGCTCTCTGTCTCTCTCTCTCTCTCTCTCTCTATGTGTGTGTGTGTCTCCCTCACTTTCTCTGAAGTATGCGACTCTTGGTGTCTGTAATTATATGACATAGTACATAGTTAAATATGGTCAAATGGAGGCACAACATGGTCAAAAAGATGGGTTGATAGTAATTTAATGGATTGATTTGTAAAAAGAAAAAGTAATTTAATGGATTGAGGTTTCTGTTCATATCTTGCATGCTAAGAGAGAAAGAAGATTGTGAAAAATAAATTTGAGATTAAGAGATATGACACTGGTATAAAAAATTAGAATTGTGTATTATGTCCATGAGGTTATAAGAAATATAGTGAGCTTCTGGTAGTTTTATCGGTTGGTTGAATGAGTTTGAGATATTTGGGTAATTAATTTACCAAAAAACTAGACTCAATTAAAAAAACGCCACAACATTTAAAAATGTCTAATAAACACGTATTTTATCAACTAAGCATAACACATTAGCGTTTTCTATTGTGAAATCCCAATAAAGACCAAAAGTGAAGGAAGTTGAAATAATAGAGATTGATTATAAAATATTGCATGAAAACAAAAGACATAAAAAAAAACTTAAATTTAATATAAAAATTAAACAAACACTGTTGAAAAAACTAACAAAATGTTCAGAGTTTCGAGGGAGCCTACAATGGATTAGATCATCAGAAAACACACAAGTGCTACATCACAATATTATCTTCCTCAAGTTTGACGGAATTCTAGCCCGTGCTTGACACGGGTGTCCATGCTAGTTACAAACAACAAATTACTCCATAATTCTTATTTAAAGTTGCCTAGCGAATTTAGCCAAAAATATATTCTTTTTCATTTCAGCAATAAAATGTGCAACCTACCATCTCTCTAAAAACATTAACATTTTTTTAGACATGACGTAACTAAAAATTTCAATCTCTTAAACAAGATAAAGTGTGTATGAAAAGTTGACTAAAATTAATAGACTGTTACAATTTTCGGCGAGCTTTAACAATTTGTATCTGCTTCTACTTTCCTCTCCTTCCTTGATATTTAGACTTCTATAGGCTAAGTTATATTTGTTTACATAACTTCATCAGCATATTGCAACATCTTTGTTGCTTGGATTGCTGCTTTGTCCTTTACGTGTTTCGGGGCACTAAAGTTACTACGATCCGAGATCAAGTCACACATTTTCATTAGGGTGGCCAAAATGAAATAGACAACACATTTTTGTTTTGTTTTTTTGTATTCATTCGTTTTGGAAGGAATTGCATAAATTTGAAGTAAAGTTGACATGGAGTCCATATCCTCCCTAACTTTTTCTTGTTGAACAAGGCACATATTTCCTCTATTACTCGATCAATTCCCGCCTTGTTCTATTTCACCCCTTTTGCTCATATGATTGTTCCATATTAACCAATCCTTCCCTTTTCTCTGCAACCATCATCACTTGTTCATTCTCAATTGTTTTGGCCTCTTCAATATGTGACCATTCTTGAGGAAGTTATACTTTGTGTTGCGTCTCTATTTCTTCCTCTCCTTCAAACATTATATCTCAATTTTCTCTACGCATTCTTCAACAAAATATCTGAATTTCCCATCTTTTGTAGGAATCTTTTCTTGTTCTCCATGAGTGATTGATTGCTGGTTTGATATCCATGATTATTGGTGCAAAAGCTAGTTGTTCCTTCATCATCTCCAACTAACATGACAAATTCTTCAATCTTTGTTCAATATTCTGCATGTTTATCATGGACATTTGCATGAACGTGTTCAAATCATCTTCAATTTCTGACAATCGTGCATATATGGAAGGATGTTGTTGATATTGTTGAATGAATACTCATATAAAGTGTAGAAGTTATAACCACGATCAGCCATGGTTTCGTTTATGATGGAGAATCTGAAATGGATGTAACTAATAGATTTTTTTTCTTTGTCTAGCAAAGAGGGGTTAGTGCGAACAAAAACTATAAAATAAAAAGAAAACAAAACAAAAAATATTCACAAACTCTGATTAATTCTCTAAGCACAATAGTTATGCTTAGCATATTGATCATAAAAAAAAAAAAATATATATATATATATATATATATATATATATATATATATATATATATGATGATGATGATGACAGGTTTTTTACATTATTCTTAGCATGTTTTTCAGTCTTTTTCAGTAGGTTTTACAAACAAAACAGAGTATTAGAGTATTGCCTATGATTTTGGGACATTTGTAATGTTTTCTATATTTGAGTCTGTAATCAGAGTTTTCCCAAAACATAGCAATTCTAGGGTGTTCTTGATATAATTCACGAAGAAATCATGCAAATTGGCAAAGCAAGACATCCGAAGATTTATGTGGTCCTTGGGAAGACGAAGATTGAAGATTCAAGAGGCCTTAGAAGACGTTACAAAGGGAAGAATTCTATTCTCAAATTCCAAGACATCTTACATTGAAGAAAACACCAAAACGGGCGAAGAAAACAGGCATTTCAACACTGAATTTACACTGAAGCGCCTGTGCGCTTTTAAAAAGCACCTAGGCGCAGTAAGACGGTTTAAAAAGCGCTAGGCGGATGGAAAAAGCACCTGGAGCATGGCTACTTAAGCCTAATGCGCATGGAAAAAGAGCCCCGCGCTTTTTGACTTGCGAAAAAAGTCACTTTTGGTGATTTTTTCACCCCTAGAAAACCGATACTTTTAGCCCAAGTCAGGTGGAAACTTTCCCTATAAATACCGCCTTCCTCGTTCATAATTTTTCTATAGAACTGGAGCAGTTCAAGAGGAAGGCGATTCTAGGACCTAAGAAGGAGGTCTATCTTCTCCTATCTTTTCTAGGGTATGTTTTTATCTTTTTGTATCTTGTCTTTAGTTACCATGTGTAACTAAATAGTTATAGGTTAGAGTTCTAGGATGAACCCCTGTTTATTTTGTTGGATAATTATTTAATTATATGTCGTTTATTTAGTTATTTTCTGTTCGCTATTTAGTTTTATTAGTCTAGATTTATTTCTGTAGTTGACGCAACCCTAGATTAGATACTTAGGTTGTGACAGGGCCTAACACTATTATTACTATCTAGATGCTTATATCTTGATATTTATGTCCTTATACTGATAACTATCTGTCTATGAAGTAATTAGTTCATAACTAGCGAAAGATACCGAAAGCGAGTTGACCCTAGTAGTAAGTACTTAGGAGGTGACATTACTAAGACTGAGTAAAATCTGCTGAACCTAGGAGGTAACTAGTTAGAGATTAAGGAAACAAGTGATTTCTTGAAGGAAATAAGTTGAACCTAATAGAACCTTTCTCCTCGACCCTTGGTAAGGTAGACGCTAATAGGGTTGCCCGTTTGTAGAACTACCGAGATGGAGATTGTGCGGTGAGATACCTAAAATTCATGGATGGGCTGACCTAATGGAACTTTGGCACTTCATAGCCTTAGGAAAAATTGGAAGACCAATTTAAGTTCATGCTTCAAGTACCTTTGAATTAACAAGACCCCGAACGTAAGGATCACCGTGCGATCAGCAGGTGCAACTTGACGACAGATTAGGTTAGAAACGTCCCACAACCTCGTCAGTTAGATAGTTCACTTAGAATAACTAGATGCAACATATATACTAATTAATTATCTAATGTAGTAAATCCGCAAGTGCACGGTTTAACGATGTAGTAATAAAGAGTATCTTTCCGGCAGGGAGTTGTTGAATTCAATTAACCTCTATGAATGATTAGAAAAGAGTTTCAGTTGTAAAAGTTGGGATTTTAACGGTTTAAAAGTAATAATAAAAAGCGCCTTGGGATTATTGGTCCATCATGATGAAAAACCCTTTAAAAACCAAACCCTAAACCTAGAACTTTATGTTGAACCTATTTTCTAAAGACAAGTTTCTCTTTAGCCTATCACATCTCCTTTCGGTCTCAGTGAGTGTGTTTCTCTAGAAACCACGCCTATTTTCATGGTTGATTGCTATTGAAATCCTTGAAGCTCGAAACTTTATTGTCTCAAGGTTTGCTAGACTATTTTCATGTTTTGCAATCCTTGTCTAAATTCACTTGTTCCAATATTAAAACTTCACCTTTCGATCCATCGCTTAATATTTGTGATGAATCAATAACAATTATTAAACTTCATCTTTCGATCCATCGATTAATATTTGCTATTGATTATAAGAACGGTGAAATAGATTAGAAAATAGATTTACATAAAATTAGGGTTTGAGGCTTGGTTTGATTAGGATTAGGTCATTAGACTCATCTAACAATCCCAAGACAAGAAGAGTCTACTCACTCATGTTCATTGTAGACATAGAAGAGAAGAAGAAGAAGAAGAACGTAAGGCGAACTTTTATTCAAAGAAACAATTGTCACTTTTTTTTAGGGAAAGGAAACAAGTGTCACTTATTATTTCCAAGAACAAAAGATGATTATACAAGCTGGATGACTGCTCTATTTATAGCCTAACATTGACTTAAGCCCTAAGAAATAAATCACTAAAGTGTTGCACATGAAACCATGGGCTTTAGGTCAGAAATAACTAAAATAGGCAGCTTGTCGAAGAAGCAAAAGCAGCAAAAGACAATATGGGGGGCGTCAGACTTTTATTCTTGGTGAAGGATCTTCAAACTTTTTGCACAAGATATTTTTGTATAAGATCTTCATATTTTTGGCCTGAATAAACTCCAAATCTCCTTTCTTTTGCTCCAAGACTCAATCTTTAGAATATTTGTTCCTCAAATTAAATAACTTGCAATTGAAGTAAAATAGTTCTAAAAATGAAATAAAAACAAAAAAATTTTAAATAAAACTGACTCAAATAATATATTAAAATTACTAATTATTGACTCATCAATATCCAACAAATAAATAGGAGGGATTCGAAGAATCCTCTAACCGTTGTTACTTTGCTGCAACCAAAAATAGGTAACTTACTATGTTGCAAACAAATAAAAATTACAAATCTCTTGACTCTTATCTCTTTATTTTATCGTCAACCTAAACGACAATCCTTATTGATATGATACTCACTTATCACTTTATTACTAGGTAAATAATTTGGTACACTTGCCTAATCCGACCATCAAGTTTTTGGTGCTGTTGCCGGGGATTGTTGATATTTTCGACTAAACAATTCAAATTATTTATTTCTATCTTTATTTTTTAGTCATTTATTTTTTGTGATTCATTTTTTTGTTTCAGAAATACAAAAATATCAAATATTTAAAAAATACCAAAAACATATGTTCCAATTGATTCTGTCCTACTAAAAACTTTGTGTAGTTTGTTTCATACGCAATACCAACACATGTACTCTGCACTTTGATCCAAATATAGACAAAATTGAACGAGCACTTTGGATAGCAGCCTGAATTGCAAGAGGAGAGGCAGAGCAAAAGGAAACAATCTCAATTCACGGCTACTCATCAGACGAGTCAGAAATGGGAGATAATCCTCGCATAACTATAGGAGACTATGGGAGGCTGGATAACATGGAAGAAGTGTCACTTGGGTTTCAACCATCAAACTTGATGGTGTTTGATATTAAGAATAGTGTTATGGTGAATTTGAAATCTAACCAATTTTTAGGGAAAGAATCAGAAGATTGCAATGCTCACTTGACACACTTAATGGATGTCTGTAGCTCCATCAACCCAGCTGGAGTATCAGAATCTGACAAACGACTTAGGTTGTTTGGATACTCTCTGACTAGACGTACAAAGGATTGGCTAGATATATTACCAAGTGGTACGATCGAGACTTGTATAAGCTCAAAAGAGAGTTCTTAGACGGGTATTTCCCACTGCAAAATACTTGGCGCGATAGAAGGCGATTTCTAGCTTCAAGCAACTAGATGGAGAAGTGATTTATGATGCATGGAAAAGGTTCAAGCTGTTGTTGAAGAGGTGTCCCGGTTACAAGTTTTCAGAAATGGATATCATGCAAGCTTTCACTACGGGGTTGAAGCTAGAAACACAAATGTTGCTGGATGCTTTTGCAGGAGCAACCATGAAAATAAAGACAACTGATGAAGTGAGAGAGCTCATTGATAACATGTCTCTGAATGAATATCGCGCACAAACTGATGATGAATCTGCCCCAAAGAAGAAAGACATGATGGATCTTAACACTCAGAATGCTTTACTTGCTGGTAACAAACTTCTCAGCATTCAACGAGAAGCAATAGCAAAAAGGTTGGAAGCTAGAGATGTTAGTCAAGTGTCTGCAAGAAGTACGTGTGATTTTTGTGAGCAAGCTCATGAAAGCGGTACATGTTTACCTTCATGTTTGGGGTTATCAAAAGAGCAGGTCAAGGATATGGGAAATTTTTCTAGGCAACAAAGGAATCCATACTCCAACACTTACAATCCAGGTTGGGCAGAACACCCTAACTTCTCTTACCGAAGTAACACTTTTCTACAATGACCACAAACAAATCCCCCCTCCCCCCTAGGGAACTCAATAGTAACAACCTAGGGTAAATTTAGAAGAGTTGGTAGTTGAGGGCATGAAGAATACCCATGATCAACTTGAAATATTTGCTAAGGATCAGGAAGAAACTCAGAAGAGGACTGATGTTGCTATTAAGAACTTGAAAGTGCAGATGGGACAACTGCCTACTGAAATTTTGAATCTTACAAGAAAATGATTTTCTCGAACAACTCTAGATAACTGTAGGAATGAGAGTTGCAAAATGATGGAAGTGGAAAAAGATGAAGAGAAGGAGATTGATCCTCTAAAAGCTGACAACAAGATTTTAGAAGAATTGAAACAAATGGTGAAGGAACTAACCACTCTCAAGGTTATATTACAAACCAGGAAAGTGACCAGAAACCAATGATGCAATAACCTTCTAGAGTACTTATTCTCACCAGTCGGTAAACCACTTTGTGACAAGGTGGTAGTTGTTACCCAAGACACTAGCAAGAAGTATGAAAACACCTCCCCCAAGAAAAAGGAAGACCCTGGTTGTTTCAGTTTGCTAGTTATAGTCAAGAGATTCTCTGTTGGCAAAGTGATGGGTGACCTCATATCTAGCGCAACTATGATCTCACTATCACTTTTCAACAAAATTGGAGGAATGGAGTTGAAATCTTCTGAAGTAAGAATAAGACTTGATGATGGATCTCTTAAGCAAGCTAAAGGCATAATAGAGACTATGAATATCAACGTTGATGGATTCACCTTTTCTATAAAGGTAGTGGTTATGGAATTGAAGGTGTTAGATAGAGCTCAAATGATCTTGGGGAGAAATTTTGTCGCCACTGCCCGGGCTATAGTAAATGTGGATCAAGGGGAAATTATCATCAGATCAGGAGAAGACTACATCACCTATCAAATTTCTGGATAATACCGTTGCCTAAAGCAAAAAGAAGTGCCGATAGAAGAAACCAACCTGAAGGTTGATGATCAGGAGGAAATCAAGGAGCCTGAAGGTCAGGGGCTCCCAAGCACAAGTTAGAGATATCCCTCAGGCTCGGGACGCTAAACATGCGCTGAATAGGAGGGAACCTATTTTGTCAAGTCTTCACATAGATATAAATATTAGGAGTAATATTTATATTGGATTGACCCGCCATGAGAATGATACATAGAAATTTATGTAAGTGCCATAAGTTATTCTCATAGTGATAAGTAGTGTATTCCATCCTTTGACATGAAACCACTATGTACACTAGATGTGAAAGTCGTGTACTTTGTTGTCGTACAAATGTCATCCATAACATGATGACTATAAAGTTGGTTATTGATGGGTACTCCACGGATCATGCTGAAGGACATGAGGGAACTATATGGAATTTGCCCCTCCTACATAACAAGAGAAATGTATAAGGGGCCAGTATTGAATTCGACAAAGATGATATGCTATGCCTTGTGTTTAATATAAACATTGGGGCAAAAAGGTAATAATACAAAATATCATTATCACATAAAGGTTTCGTCAGATCATATGAAATTCCCCTCACTTGGGTAGTAGTGATGTATTTCTAGATACAACTCACTATTTATAATATTAAATATAATATAATATACTATTTAATTTTATTGCCAACGTGACAAGAACCTACATGGCCGAACATAAAAAGATAATTAGGTTGAAGGTACCTTTAATGTTGGGTTTGTTTTGATGATGTTTGATTAGGCTAGGTTCTTGTTATTTTAGATTATATTTGTTTTTTCATTTGGTTATAGTGATTTGCATATGTACGTTAAAGCACCTAGCGATCTTTGTTCTTGGTTCCTACATTGTTTCATGTGTGTCAACTGTCAAGTTAGTGTCAAGCTTTATTTGAAAAATCTTTTCAAGCCATATGATGTAATGAATGTGTATCTATGTAATGAACCAGCCCTAAAATCCGGAAAAGCTTAGGGAGGGCCAATGGTAATGAATCAAGATATTTTAATGTTTTCAAGTTTGTTTTCTGTCACATTTAATCCTTAGACCCACATCATTCATCCTTGTTAGCCCAAAAGAATTGTCACCTCAGTTGTTAACGACCATTTCTAACGTTAAGGACTAAACTTTCAATGGAGGTATACATCTAAAGTCTATTTTTATTTTATTTTGAGTCAGAGACCTTTGCAACAGTGAAGTACAAAGCTCGGGACCAAAGTGGTTGTTTCCCCTTAAAAAAAAGTTGGGAGTGGAGAGCGTTCCACCACAAAGAAATGGAACATTGAAAGTCATATTTTTCTTAACTTTAAATGTTCTTGACACGACTCCCTTAATAACTTAAAGAAGGCCTAACTTGGTCATTTTTACCCACTAGATTTTTATTAATATATATCAAATATATAAAAAATCTGATTATAAAAAAAATCACAAACCAATATTTAACGTAATTCAAGTTTTATATTCACTTTAAAGGAGTTAAAAAACATCGGCAGGTTTATAAAACTTGTAAATTTGGAAACGTACCAAAATAAAGGAAAGTAGCATAAATTAAAGTTAAAGATGGTGCAAAATAGTTTGAAAATATCATGAAATAGTTTCAGGTTCATGAGCTTTTGTCAAACTGATCATTCTCCATTGCTTTGTAATTTCCTCCATATTTTTTTTACCTAAAACATACACCACAAAATATATTGTCAAACAAGAGTTTTTGCAAGTCTTTATGCTAAATGTATTTACACATTATTTTTCTGAAAAAGTTGTAAATAGAATTTTTTTTAAAACATAATTAGATATTTAACCAATAAGATCTCAGAGTTATGGTTCAATCGATTAAAATTAACCTTCTGAATCAGAGAGAAACTGCAGTCAAACTACTAATATAGTCGAACCATATAGATTATTGATTAATAACTCAACTAATTCAACCTTCTGATTCAGTTTAGTTCATTTAAGAGTAGCATTTATTTCATAAAAACATATCATAGACATCTATTTAGCACATTAACAATTTTTCTACTAGCTATTAGAAGCTTTTATACACAAGAAAAAAACTTAAGGATCTTTCTACTTACCAGAAGATGCATCTAAGATGCAGATGCAGTTCATTTCTTTGATGGAGTTGATCCTTCTCCTTTGTCAGCCCTTTTCTTACCAGTTTTCCTCTTTGAACTATTCCTTTAATAGTACATAGTACATACAAGGAAAACAAGATCAACTATATTGTTAGCACTCAATGGATAGATGAGAATATATCATAAGTAAACCTCGAAATTCATCTATTTTTTTTGTCAATATTACTACTAAAAAAAGTCGAATTACCCAAAAAAGTGCAGACAAAAAAAAAAGATCTACAATTCAATTCTACCATTAAACATAAAAACAACAAAATTTGAGACTAACTCATTTGTCTTTGATTTTTATCGATAATTCAACTTTTTATAATAACGTATTTTGTTAACAATTTATAAATACCTTGCATTTGGTGTTCGTTGAACTGTCGAAAAGTCCTCACTCTTTGCCATAGCATACAAAGCCTCAATTTGGGTCAAATATTCTATCCTACCATCAACTTTGTACTCAACCTACATCCAAATAATAGTCAATTAATTACATAGATAGTTGTATATATATGTAAAGAGTATAATCAACATTTGAAATAGATTTATAAGCTATATAAAGAATTTTTAACAAATAGCAATTTATCAAATATTAAAGAGAAATTTTCAGAGTAATTAGTATAATAAAAATATTAGTGATTTTGAATACTCTATGAACGAAAAACAAGTGTAAATGAATACACACATTAACTTGTCGTGCACTAAATTGACACTTCATCTATGTCATTGTAAGTCCCTAAAAAAAGCACGTGTAATTATCATTGTCACATTTAAAATATTGTTTATCTCAAATTATTTAGATTTTTGGAATATCAAGAAAACATATTCATTAGTTTTTTTTTCCAATAATATCCTCATATTAATAAGTAGTTTATTGTTTTCTGACAATAAAAAATAGACGACTTTTTTACTTGTATGGATAAACGAAATGAAAATAACCATCGTAAACTCACATACACAAGGAGAGGAACCGGGGTTTGAACCCCGGTGATGATGTCCAACCTAAACTTTTTGGCATTGTTGCCAGTTAAGCTAGGATTCGTGGACATAATTAAATTAAAGAAAACAAACATTGTAAAAGCGACAATTATAATGAGACTGACTGTGTAAGCTGGATAAATTAAAGAAAGCCATACTCTAAGCTTATTATTCATTTCAGGATTATAGCCTTGAATCGTTCCCAAGCATCTAACTCCATTATGTTCCTTGCAGATAAAGAGTCCCACAAACTGATAAGGCTCATAAGGTTCAGTTTTAGTCGCATTTACTTTCTTTGAATCCCACTGTTTTCCCTCTATTTTCACTTCTGTTTTTGTCTGAAAATATATAACAAATTTCATCAAAATAAAAATGTATTACTTTTTGTGTTAAACCAAATATTAAAATTAAAATGTACAACTATCATTATTTAACATATATTATAGTGATTAGTTTCAATAAAAATGACTCAAGTACATACATATGTTTGAGCAAAATTTGAATTTTCTTTATTCATGTCCTCCTCTGGTGGAGTTACTTCAGTTTGTTCAATGTCCATGCCGACTCTACTTGAATAAGCACCAACTTCAAAAAAATTAAAGTGAAACCACTTTTGAAATTAGTAGAATCAAATTTACATGCTTTAAATGCAGAGTTTAATGGAGATACGATGTTGATATAAATAGTTTAAAACTGACATTCAATAAGAACTGATCATATAGGCACACAAACCTATATTGTGATATTAGTTTAAAAACAACTACAATTGATTTGATTCATATTGAACATCATTATAAAAATAGTTTACACTAACATTGCATCTTTCGTTTTCTCAAATACATGTATGTGTATATATCATGACATATACACACACACACATTCATACATATATGAATGTATACATATATACATTAACTATACACCTATAAAAGCTTGACATCTGTGATATTGTGATCTCTAAGCTAATTGATGTATAATTTCAAGAAAATAACATTCCCATGTATGTCATAATCATAACTTACGTAATTTTTGATTATTTGAAAAATATTGTATTATTTATAATGGTGTACCAATTAGTAAAGGTACTATATGGAGACTTCAAGGCGAATAATACAAGGAAAACATATTTCCATACCAAAAGAATTTACGAAGTACTCATAAAAAAAACTAGTTCAACTTTTTTATATCTATGTAAATGTGTGTTTATGGACAAAAACACTATTTTCTATTCATATGTGCATTTTTGGAATCATATATGATCTATTACAAATGTGTAAAGTCTCTTTAAGGCAATTGCAACAAATTCGTTGTCCTATAAAATATTAATGTTTATAATCAACCAAAGTTTCTTCTTACTTGAAAAATTTTCCCTCCTCCTTTTAGAAGTGGATGTCTCTCCCGCTACAACAGTCTTTTTCATTTTAATTTCAGTAGCCATACATGTACTATTGCTGCATTTATATACATTTAATCACAAAATAATATAGATAAAGGATAAAAAAGGGAAAATTATTAATAGTATAATAGATAAATTGATAGACATTCAACATTAAGATAAGTATTTGCTGATATTATTTTATTATACCTTGGTAGTAGTGGTGATACTTGTTGGACCCTACATATATCTTCCTTGTTTACCATATTTTTAAAAATTTCATCAAGGGTCAAATACTCCATTCGGTTATCATTCTTGTATAGAACCTAAATACCCAAATAACTAATGTTAACATACAAGTGAATTAATAATGAGTTTAAATTAAAATCAACCATTTGTCGAAATTTTGAAAGAACGATTTTCTTAGTATCATTCATCGTAGACATACATGTCAATTTTTTTAAATTCGATAATTTTTAATACACTAACTATTATGATTGATTGTCCATGTAAAAAATCCTTTCACTACTACTACAATTTATATGAACTCAATCCTAATAAGAATATCAAAATTGATTATGTTAACATATCTGTGAATAATCTATAACTTAACTTAAAGGAAAATGAATCATATTGAGTTCATATGTCACAATTAATCAATTATATATAAATGAAGGAATCCATACTTCAAACAGATTCGCTGAGGGCATATAGTTAGTAACAGTCCCAAGAACTTTAACCCCTTTGAATTCCTTGTAGATGTCACAACCTATTATTTTTTTAAGTTCTGGCACACTCTTATCTTTTTCAGGGTTGTTACTTGGTTGAACTTTATTTGCATCCTGTTCACAAATGTGAATAAAAATATAAAATATTGAATAAGAGAACTTAGTGTTTAGTTTTCATCAAAAGTATGCAAGTACATTAAATTTGGGTATAGTTTAGCCTAACCTCTGTTTTTTCACAAGTTTCGACAGTAATCTTGTTGACAGCTTCAGCTACAGATGAACCAACTTCAATTACAAATGATTTTTTTTTTTATAGAAATTAGTAGAGTGAAGTTTAAGTAGTATAAATACATGTCTATATGTAATAGACCACATGTATATTACAAACAAGTAGATACATATAATCATTGAGTGCAAACTTATGATGTACCAACAATAACATTAATAGATTTACTTCCAAGGAGATAATAGTTTCTTGTTTTCAATTAAGTGATTTCATTCTAGTTCTAGTAATAAAAGAATGCTTATTCTAGTTCAAACAAACACACACATAAAAGATGCATACATACATATAACCATTAAGAAACACTAATGATATTTTGTTATCTGTCTTTAGATCATTGTATTGGAAAAATTATTCTATTGAAATGAAGTGATTTTATACTATTAATATAATTGTATTTATGTTTTGAAAATTAAACCTGAAACCAAATCATTAAAACCTCCCTGGCCATGGTTAAGTCTTTCAACCAAGATTGAACTAAATGAAAAAAAATGTAGAAAAGTTAAAGAAATTCAACAACAATAATAATAATAAACATGTAAAAACAAATCAAAGTCGGTTGAACCACAAAAAAGATTATATATATTAGTGCATTTTGTGCTCAACAATGACTCGAATATGATTAACTCTAATATATTGAAAACCACAACGAACTCTTATTCATATGGTCAACCTAAGATTAAGACAAAACAAAACATTGATAATTTATACATAGTTAAGTACTTATGAGATTGCATGAGTTGTACACTCCCAGTCCTTCAATTACCTTGGAGCGACTCTTCCTTTCGACAAACTAACTTGAATCTAAGTTCAAATTTTTTTTTTTTTTAATAATCTAGTTGTCACCCTTTATATCTCTCAATCTCTCTGTTACTCGCACATACACGTGCGCACCACACGCACATTCACACACACACACACACACACACACACACTTTTTTTTCACTTTCTGATTGAAATTATCCAATTATCTTTTTTAATTTTGAATTCTTTTAATGATATGACAATCTCTTACAGTAGATCAATTAGTATTACATTTGATATCTCTAATCCTAAGATAAAACCAAATGAAATGAAAAGAATATCATTTTCTTATACAAATACTAACAACTTAATCGAAAACAAGAGAAATAATATAATTCATAAATTCAATCCAAATTATATAAAATTAAATAGATCACGAATAATTTACCTCTGCCAACAAAGTATTTATCATTATCTTTGCCATCCATTTTGATGTGAAGACCTTCAAAATCCTAAACAATTCAATCCAAGAATCACAAAATCAAATTTGATTACTTTGATAGTTAGAAGATCAAGAACCTACCCAAACATACAATCTAGAAAAATTAAACAAGAAACACTTGTTCACACCTTCAAGTATTGAGAAAGAAAATTTACTACCACAAAGTAAATCTCTGATCAGAAATATTTGTAACTTGGTTTACAGTAATTTATATAAGTGTGGTTGACTTCATTAGATACATTATCTCTCTAAAATGATTCTCAAATGAAATTTTAATTTCAGAAATCTTTTACCCCAATAACATATTTTCATATGTAGATTTATTGGTAAAATATATAAATTTATTAACTTTATATTAAAAGAAAATAAAATAATAGTACATATGGAAATGAATATTTTTTTTTCTTTTTTTTTTCCGGTCAAACAATTAATAATTAATTAACATGTATAGTGTTATTTTATTTGATTTAAATATTTTTTTTTCTGAATCAAAAAGTGGTAAGACATCCCAATTAGGTTGGCACCCCTTAAAACCTCTAATCTAATGACAAGCACTCATATATTATTAAAAAAATGGGGAAAAGAATGAATTTTTTAAATCTATATGATTTCCCGATATATATATCATTTCCTTATTTGTTTTTCATAAAGATGACTATTAGAGCCAAAATTAATAGGTTTTATTAAGTTACCTTGCAATGAGTTTAATTTGTAATCTATTAAGGAAACATTTGATAGTCGAGATATGATAGTAAGAGATAGGATAAAAGACATGAATATTGATATGATAAAGTATAGATAAGATAAACTCTTTTCCCATACTGTGTTTTATTTAAATAAGATAGTAAAAAAAATAACATTATAGTATCATATAATGCATTTGCGATAAAATAATAATATATATAACTAATATTATTGTTATTGTCATCAAACGTAGTATATAGCTGGTGGTGGAGCAAAGCAACTATTGCGGTGGTTAGAACATATCTTCCACTAGTACATGGGCGTATACCTACAAAGTCGTAAGTCTACAGTGCTCCTGTAAAAGAGGTTCAAGAAGCTTTGAGAAAATTTCTCAGAATGAGAGTGTGTACCTGTTTTTTGGTATGTCATTCCTTATTTTTAGGCCTAGGGCATGGATATGCCAATTTTAGCATTTAGGCATAATGGCCAGGATATATTTGGATCAAGCAAAGGGCTCAGGGGTGTTCTAAGTATATGATTCTATGTGACAATACTCTTAACTAATGTATGTAGATTGTAGTGACATGTTAATGCCTTTTTGGGCCTTTGTGGAAATCTTTAAACACCTGCACGAAATCTTCTATTTTTTTGCGAGCCTCTCCGATTTGCTGATTCAATGTCCATTACCTCAAACTCAATAAAGGCTTGAGGCGGAGATAAACCCTCAACATAATATTACCAAAGCAACTATCTTTGTTTCCTACTTGATTATGACCTGGAAAGAGTCTTGAATTTCTGTCCAGACCCTTGGGATTCGTTGATGTTGTTGGAACAAAATACGTTTAACAAACATTACCCTTAGAGTGGGGGAGATTGTTGGAACGAAATATGTTTAACATACGTTACCCTTAGAGTTTTGATGATAACAAGGTATTAAAAATTGTTAATTGGATATGCTAATATTTGTTCAAGTGTACAGGACCATAGACAAAAATTTGATATCTTTATAAGGTTCTGGAAGAAAAAAAGAGAGCAAAGGAATCAACAAAAAGGAAGCTTGAAGCATCTGAAGAAAAGTGCATCTGAAGTATAAGTGCTCCTGAAGTGATGACGTCATTAGAAGTAAGTTCGTCAGAAGCACCTCATCAAAAGCAAGATCACCAGAAGCTGAAGTTCATTAGAAGAAAAGACTTAAAGCTTCAAAGGCTGGGTAATTGATTTAATCACGCCTAAGCATTGCAGAAGACTAAAAGAGTGTAACAACGGTCCTTGAGATGAAATTTGAAGGCATTGGATGCTTGTTCTATCAAGAGCGTTGACAAAGGACAATTGTACGAACTGTACAACCACTTCCTCCACTACTCTGTTCGTATCTTTGCAACAAGACAAGAATAACAGCTCTGCCTGCAGAAATGTTCCTTCAAACTAGGAATGCATTTGAAATTGATCCTTCATAGGACAATAACCATATCAGGCAAAAGATCATTGGTGATTTTCAACAAG
>Ga0228710_1003944_pt1 | contig 23497 bp, 15 predicted proteins | sample MedpolnodulmetaG_FD_177995 | JGI IMG/M metagenome (GOLD analysis project Ga0228710, IMG submission 177995) | Root nodule microbial communities from Medicago polymorpha collected in Santa Monica, California, United States - pink nodules | ecosystem: Host-associated > Plants > Roots > Nodule...
ATTACCTAAAGCATTACTTAAACTGTGTTAGTAGTCTTAGTTTAAGCTTTGAGCTAAGTATGTACAGCTGGCATTTTCAGTGTAAGCCACTATATATACTAGACTCTTCAGTGTAATCAATATAACATAGATAATACAAAGTTAGTCACAAAAACCTTTTCTCTCTCTTCTCTCTTTTCTCTCTCCTCTAACAACCTCAAGCTCCATCAATGGAGTCCCTGAACTTCTAACCGTTTGTTAAAAATTCAATTTTAATTGATGTTTTGTTAAAAAATTCTAATTTTTGTTGGAAGATATTTTTACAATATTCTGCACAATTTCATTAAAATAATACAAATAACTTTTATTTGAAGACTAAAGACTTACACATGAATTGTCTTCAGAGACTAAAGACTTACATAAATTGTATTCGGAGACTAAAGACTAATATGAATTTATATTTATATTTATTCGGAGTTAATAATGATTTTGTCATTTAAATTTTAATTGGCAAATAAGGAGAGAAAGAAAAATAAAATGATGAAAATAGTTGGCGCTATGGAAATGGCGCGAAGACTCCACTGAAATTTCAATGAAAAACAAAAGAAAATATTAACATCACTATTATACTGAATCCGTACTCGAACTAAGCATAATCGAAAATGGAAAACATTACCAAGAAAGAAGAACAAAACCCTAATTTCTCAGCTTTCCCTTTCAAACCCTATTCTATCCAAATCGATTTCATGAACGCTCTTTATCAATCTCTCAACCATGGTGGCATCTCCATGTTAGAAAGCCCAACCGGTACGATTATACTTTTTGTTTCAATTCAATTTCCGTTTTGACTTTTTTTTTTTATTTAATTTCAAAAATTACAATTAAAATTGAGATTTTGATTATGTTGTTGTATTGTAACTATGAAGGTACTGGGAAAACCATGAGTGTAATTTGTAGTGCTTTACAATGGGTACTCGATCAGCGGCGACGAGAAGAAGAAGAAGAAACTGCTTTAGGGGTTGGGAATGGGAAGAATCAAGGTTCAGATGATGAACCTGATTGGATGAGAGATTTTGTTGTCAACAAAAATGATCAGAAAGTGGAAAAAAGAAAGATTAAGAAGGAAAAATTTATGTCTGTGTTAGGAAAATCTGATAATGATTATCAAAAAAGTAAAAAGAATGGGAATTTGAAGAAGAAAATTGATGAAGTGGGTGATAATGAAGAGGAGTTTTTACTTGAAGAGTATGAGAGTGAAGACGAGGGTAGTAGTGTAGCGTCGAAGAGGAAAGCAAGTAAACGTAGTTTTAGTTCTTCGAGTGAGGACGAGTCTGGTGATGATGATGAAGAAGAGGAAAAGGAGAAGAAGTTGAAGGTTTATTTTTGTAGTAGGACACATTCACAGCTTTCACAGTTCGTAAAGGAGTTGAGGAAGACAGTGTTTGCCGATGAGATGGGTGTTGTGAGTTTAGGTTCCAGGAAAAATCTTTGTATTAATCAAGGTATGGAACTTTGCTTAATATGGAAAGTTATTTTTTGGTTTCCTTTTGATTACTTGATTATGATTATGTTGTTACAAATGTTTGTGTTGCAGAGGTACTTGCACTTGGAAACTCGTCTCGCATAAATGAGAGATGCTTGGAACTCCAAAAGAAAAAGAAAAATGATGCTACAAAAGTTAAGGTGTGTGGAGTTTGAATTTTAGAGTATAGACTGTGGGGTGGTTTGGACCAACTTCTTCGACACTCATGAAAGCAGAGATATTAAAAGAATCTTGCAATAGATACGAGCTTTTAAAGTAATGGCTTCTTGTATTATGCACTGCTTTTTTCAAAAGCACTTTTGTTTAACTTCTGTTAAAACATATACAAGCTTACTCAAATTTTTGTCAGGGAAGAAAGAACTATTAACTTCTTTTGACTGAGAAGCTTTCATACACTAGAAGGTGGTTTAAACTAGGCTAAGGATCTATTATTGTTCTTTTGGAACAAGCATGCTGAACCTTAACATTGAAAATGACTTAATGCCTTCTCTTCATTTTAACTGAGGATATTTGTGATACAACTATGCATATGTTTGACTTTGTCAATAGTCATAAATAGTTGAATTTGCACGTGTCTTCATTTAGAACAAGAAGATTGTGCTCAAGATTTTATAGATGCTTGATATTTCCGTTTGATCATGGTTTCTACATTTACTCTTTTTGCCAGGAGGATATATATTGATGAACCTTCAGTATTGGTGCTTTTACTTGTTCAACATTGAAATAATAATATTGGTCTGTGTGCATGGCTGAATAACCAAAACAAAAAAAAAGTTATATTAAGAAATATAAATTGAAGATCAAACCATAGGTATTTCTAACCTCTATGCAAAATTTTTAATTCTAATTGAGCTTCTAAGTATCGTACTCACTACCTAGTGTTCCAAAAAGTTTTTTACATTTGAAAAATCAAGTTAATATAGATTTTAGTACTAATGTCTCTGGAACAATGCTTGTTCTTTCTTGCAGAACTTAAAAGTAGGTACAGGAGCACGCAGAACGAAGGCCTCAACTGGTTGCCCAATGCTTAGAAAACGTAGACTACAACAAGAATTCAGGAATGAGGTATCTCAACAAGGGCCTTTGGATATTGAAGATCTTGCTAACCTTGGAAGAACTATGGGAACTTGTCCATATTATGGCTCTAGAAGCATGGTTCGGAGAGTTGATCTTGTGGTCCTACCATATCAATCTCTTCTTTCAAAATCATCTCGTGAAACACTTGGTCTGAATTTGAAATCAAACATTGTTATAATAGACGAGGCTCATAATTTGGCTGATTCACTCATCAACATGTATGACTCCAAACTTACTTTATCGCAGGTATGTTTGTCATTTCCATCTCCACCTTGATTGAAGTTTTACTAGTTTCTTTCAAAAGTTTGTATAAACTTGCCATTTGCATCAGCAATCAGTATACTTTGTATTTTTCGTGGGATGACGAAGCAACTACCAAAATTTTAACTTGAGGACTCTACCCAAATTCTCAGCCTTCCCAATCATATGATTATGAACTAAGGCTAGGTTTCATTTGCGGTGATTGATTTGAAAGCTTACAAAATGAAGGGATTTTAAGGATTTTGAATCTTGATACATTTATCGGTCAATTATTGTGTTTTTAGTGTTAAACATCACAAGAGTTATTTCATTTAGACACCAATGTTTTGGATGTTTAGTTTTGATTTTACCGTGCATTGATAGATGATAGTTCTCTGTTTGTACAGCTAGAGAATGTGCATCACCATATAGAGCGGTACTTTGTGAGATTCCGGAACCTTTTGGGACCTGCTAATAGGAGATATATTCAAACTCTGATGGTCCTTATACAAGCATTTCTCCGAGTACTACTAAATGAGAAAGATGGAAATCTCATAGATTCATGCCGTGATACAGAACAGGCTTCTGAAGAAAGGAGAGCCTCCGATTTTACTATGGCCATCAATGATTTTGTATTTGAACTAAATATTGACAATATCAACTTGGTCAAATTGCTAACGTACATAAAGGAAAGCAATATCATGCACAAGGTGAATCTCGCCACTAAATATTTACATTTTCTTCCGAGACAACATAATTCCATGTGATGCTTCTGAATCTTCTGTTGTCATTTTTTGATGTAAAAGTTTACTTGATTTTCCAGGTTAGTGGTTATGGAGAAAAGATGGCTACATTGGAGAAGGTATCGGCACTTAATATAACAGGGGAACACGGTGAAGATGGAAGCTGTCAGTCCGCTTTCCAGGCATTAGCTGCCATGTTGCAATCACTGGTTAACAAGGACAGTGATGGAAGGATGATAATTTCCAGGTCTAGCTCAACAAGCTCAAGGAAGCAAGGTCAAGGATATATTAAATATGTTATGCTCAGTGCAGAGAAGATTTTCTCCGAGGTCTGTGTTAATTAAAATAGACTTTATAGTGCAATTTTATTTTCCTTACAAATAATGGACAAAATAAATGATAACTTTGAAACTTTCAATAGATTGTAGATGAAGCACATGCCGTCGTGTTAGTAGGGGGAACACTTCAGCCAATAGATGAGACAAGGGAGAGACTCTTTCCATGGTTACCACCAAATAAGTTGCATTTCTTTTCTTGTGGTCATATTGTCCCTCCAGAGAGCATTTTGCCAATTGCAGTTTCCCGTGGACCTACTGGCCGCTCTTTTGATTTTAGCTACAGCTCCAGGAGCTCAGCAGACATGGTGACCATATCATTGCTCTCATCTATCATTCTTATAGCTAAAAGGTTTTTCAATTGAAAAAGAAAGAGCAGAAATTGTTTTTTGATATTTTTGAAATAACAATAGAAACCAAAATTATTTTAATAGTTAACACAAAATTTGGATCAATTGTTTTGCATTGCGGAAAAGAAACGCGACAACAATTCATGAAACTTTTTATGCGTAAAAAAATTAGAACCATCTTTTGAGAACCATATGAACCTATTAAATGTGAAAAATAACTAATTATGGCGCATCTTGTGCATTACAGATGCGAGAACTAGGTCTTTTGTTATGCAACTTGGTGACTGTGGTTCCCCAAGGAATTGTGGTCTTCTTCCCTTCTTTTGATTATGAAAGTAGAGTGTATGAAAACTGGGAATCTTCTGGCATCCTCGAAAGGATTACAAAGAGGAAGCGTGTCTTTAGAGAGCCTAGAAACAATATGGACGTTGAATCTGTTCTCAAGGAATATAGAGATACCATTTATACTCCAAGTGTGAGTTCAGAAGTGAACCAAGCATCTCATACTGGTGCAGTACTCCTAGCTGTTGTTGGTGCAAAGTTATCTGAAGGGATCAACTTGAGTGATGGAATGGGTCGATGCGTAATCATGGTTGGTCTGCCATATGCTAGCCCATCTGACATTGAGTTATTGGAGAGGATAAAACATATTGATGGTTTTAGAAATTCCAAGTCCCTTGAAAATCCTGGTTTTTCTGCTAGTTATGATGTATATGGTGGAGATATACAAGGTGGCTTTGGCATATTAAGAAGTTGCAGTCACAGGGGAAAAGAGTATTATGAGAATCTCTGCATGAAAGCTGTAAATCAATCAATAGGTACGTGCTCACAATAACCCCAGAAATGTAATTTTGCAGAGTGTAAATATCTCAAAAGGTTAAGCACTGATTGGTGGAATTGTCGCTACTTTAATTTGTTTGTTGAAAAATAAGATGAATGAATCACAAATTTGGTCATTGAAATTATAGGAATCTGACAATTTGATCTTTGTAATTAACATATTATAATGTGATCTTAAAATTTGAAATTATTGCTATCACATGGAGACAACCGTGATAGTGATTTTTTTTTTTTCATTTTATTTTAAGATCATTTTGAAGTTTTGCTACAATGACTAAATCGTGTTATGTGTACAATTTCAAAGACTAAATTGACGGTACTTTCAAATAACCCTATAGTCTCGATTAAGATGTTTGATGCTGCATACAGTGGGAGTTAAACCTCTCGGAGGATCCACTACTTCATTGAATTGCACATCTCTAAAACACAATGGTTTTCCAGTACTTATTAAGAAATAATGACTGTTTAGCATCTTTATGGATTTCTTGTGTGTTGTGCATTGTGTACCTAAATCTTAACAGGTTTTTCCACCAACCTTTTCATTGATAAATGCTTGTTTTTGTTTTAGGTAGAGCAATTCGTCACATCAATGACTATGCAGCTATTTTATTAGTTGACACAAGGTATGCATCTGATTCCTCAAAAAGGAGCTTTACCCACCCAACCACCAAGCTCCCCAACTGGATAAAAGACCGCCTCGTTTCTTCTTCCAGAAACTATGGGGAAGTGCATAAGTTGCTTAGTCAGTTTTTCAAACTCAAAAAGACATGTGGCCAATAGTCACTACATTAGATCTTGCAAAGCCGTGATTTCCATTATATTATTCATTCATTCATTTATAACTCTATCCTGATTTGGTAATACTTTTTACTAGTACTTAACATAAAGTACTTTTCACGAAAAGATAGAACGAGGAGAAATTGTACAGCAGGTTCAATTGACTCTTATAATCATGTTCGTAGCCTTCCTAGATATTTACTAGTGGATGAATCTCCAGTTCAATGATAAGATAATGGTTGTAAATAGTATAACATTTGACTCAAGACCTCATTTACTAAGGAATTTTAGATGAGATTAATTTGTTAGGAAAAGTTAACTATTGATATAAATAAGCTAAGGCTTACATGTCATTTTAGACTTAGTCTAAGGAATTACTTTTAGTTTGAATATCTGAAGTATAGAATTAGTTTTCTTCACTTCTTAATATAATGCTATAATATTTGTTTCACATGACTTTTTTTACTGATTAAATTAAAAAAAGGTGTTGACCAAAAAAAAAAAGGTGTATATACTTGGTTAGAAATTTATTTTTTAATTTTTATCAAATTGATGTGGTCCAATTGAGAAGCAATTTAGATTTTAAGTGCATGTTTGGTTCCCTCAAAAAAAAAAAAAAGTGCATGTTTGGTATCACAATGGGTATGTCAGAATTGCAGTGAGTCACTGTGACTCTGATAAGTTAACCATGATACCGAATACCAAACATGCACTAAATGTGTGGTTATGGCTTCGAGCCGATTTGTGTGTGAAAATTAGTCTTGGTCATTACACACTGAGATACCCTAAGCCTTTTTTTCTTCTCTGTTTAAAGATAGCTTTTTAAAACTAATAACTTGGGAAGAAGAGTGTGTTAGGCCAACACTTCGTAAACGATTTTTTTTTGTTTTTTTCCGTTACTAGCATGAAGTCTGATTCAATTCAACTATACAAGGGTTATCTTCTTTTTTTTTCTTTTTTGGTATTCGGTATATATACAAGTGTTATCCAACCTTGAAATAATTCATCAATATAATTGCAGTGCACATAATTCATCTACAGAATCAGTTTGTCAAATCATGGTCATCCTCTGTATAAGATACACTGTTCCGTTATGTCCTTATAATCCATGTTTGTGCTTTCAAAGTTATGTCAGTAGCCAAAGTTCAGTAGCTTTCCACTGGACACAATTTTTCAAGAAAGCAACAGATAATGCCAATATGTTGAAAGACTAGTCGTTATAACTTCATAATTTAGGAAAGAGGTGGGTGGGAGAGTCATTGAAGCGATGGCAAGTGTCCAATAGTGACATTCATTGCAGTAAATGGAATGCTATTTTCTCATTGCCAACTCTACTATAGAATGTGGACCATACTTCTCTTGTTTATGCAAAATAAATAAGTGCTCCTGACTATAGAATGTGTGCCATTAATTATTTTCAGTGATACATACTGAATTTTCTGTTAAAAAGAATTAAGTTGAATCTGTTTTGTTGGTGCATTAATTTTGGATCAAAGTCTACATGTGTTCTCATATTAGAGGGATTTGAATTTGATGCAGTAATTTTGTCACACAAATTAATGGTTGAGATCTTTAAAATTGATTTTGTAGTACCAAAAAGTTACACCTACAAATTAACAGTTGACGACTATGTTAATAAGTGACATATATTCGTTGATAAGTGAACAGACGCTCGAATGTAGCGTAGCAGAGCGAGGATCTGAAAGCGTAACGAGTGAAGCAGGTCAAGCACAAATTGTTGTAATCTAGAAATTAGTCTGTTAAATGTTAATCAATGCTTTTTGACAGCACTTTGTCAAAATCTAGAACTCTAAATATCAAAATCATCAAACTTTTAAACTTTTCTTTAAATATCTTCATCAGAGTAACCACCACCATGACAGTGACCAGAATCTTGATCCCTTGTTTAATCTTTGTTTTCATTCTCTGTATTCATTTCTTATTTTTAATTATAAAACTTTGAAAATAAAAAACAAAAAATCACATTTGTATGATTAAAAATACAAACAAAAATCAAACATACCCTTTAATATTTATATTATCATATAGCCACGAGCTGGGAGAGGGAGTTTGATAGGGACAGAATGAAACACTTTCCTCTTGTATTTTTGGTGATAGTAACAAACAAGTTATCATCATGTCCACATCTCTTAATATGAGAATCTGAATTAGGACAAAATTGGAGATTATACAAGAGCTAAACCAGATTAAAACTATGACAGCTCTAGAAGACAAAGCCACTTAGAGAGAGACACACTCTTTCACAATGGTGCACCTAAGAAAAACCATTCACAAGACCAAAAGTTTCTTTAACAAAAGGCTAAAAAATTTCAGGTCTTTTTTCTCTGGAGGGTACCAAAAACTTCCAAGATCTCTTTCCTTCAATTTCCTTTGTAATATGGACAATGCAAAAGCTTACTCAAGTGACCAATTCTACAATGAGTTCTATGATATCTTGCAATCTGATCTCAGCACAATGAAGATGGTTGGTAGCAATAACAATAACATATCCAAGTTTAAAGAGCCTGCAATGGGAGATTCTGCAAGAAATGGAAACTTCATGTGTTTTTCCAAACAAAGTCCACAAAGAAGCGCGGATGAAGGTAGCGTACGATCACAACTGTGGAAAAAGGAGGAGCCGAATTCACAAAACATCAATAAGGGAGCACATATGTTAGCACAGAAGATGAAGGAATTGGATATGATGGAATCAGGTGATCTTGAACATGTGCTAGACATAGAAGAAGCACTTCACTACTATTCTCGCCTTAAAAGTCCGGTTTATCTCGATATTGTGGACAGGTTTTTCATCGACATAAACTCAGACTTTACTTTTCCACAGCCCTCTGCAGCTTCAAAAGCTCAAAGGAAAGACTTGGTCCAGTTCAGTTACATAAAAGATAAATAATTTAATCTCAATGCAAAGCATGTTCTAGTGTATAGGAAAAACCAATTCTACATCACTATTTTGTGCCTCTTATTTTCATTTCCTCTAGTTTTCTGTACTATTTACTTTATTTGGTTTAGTTCCTATTGTTTAAACTTTTAAGCTTTCTTCTTTATTATTTTCCATTGTTTAGAGCTTCATGTTTTCTACAATATATGAATCTTTAACTTTCTTGTTTGCCTATTTTCCCATTTTATAAACTTCTAAGCCCTATTTGGAAAAATAGCTTAGTTAAGCGCTTATAGCAGCGTTTATCTTAGAAATGGCTTATATATAAAATATTTCTGTGACAAATTATAAAATAGAGTCAAACTGTTTTCATATAAGCTATAAGCTGCTTTGAATAAGCTGCTTTGAATAAGCTGTCTTGGAGAGTTTATGCAACTAAGCTGAAAACAATTTATGGACATGTCATAAGTTGTTTCTATAAGCTCTCTCAAACAGGCCTTAATCTTTATTTCTTCTCTATCTCTAGAAAATCAAGCTTATGCCTATGTCTCACAAGTGTTTATGATAGTAGATAAGTTTAAATAAGTCGATTCAAAAAGGCCCTAATCTTTATTTATTTCTTAAAGATACTTGGATCATAACGTAATGTATTTTCTTAGATTTTGTTTAGTTATTTGCTAAGAGTGTTAGAAAACATGACACTATTTAAAATTTTCTAGCTGATACAAATTTACAGTTATTAAGCAGAATGTAATGCATACAAAAATGAGAGACAGCTCTTAGCACCACTGTCATGCAACTTTTGAACAACTGTGCCATATCTGTCCCATAGGCATTGTCAAAACTCGGGGATCGGAGAGTTTCATCATCGCAAGGGCGAAATTTAGATGGAACAAAGTAGGACTAAATGCTTATTCTTAAGCCCAATATCTGGTTTTTTCCCTTTCTATAAGCTGCTGATCTGCATAGAGGATTCCTTTACCTTGTAATAGACCGCGGTAGTATAACATCCCGTTATTTGATAGAGATTTCTCGGAGTCCATTGAGATTCTTGTTGCTCTTCAACTAAGGAAGAAGGTTAGGTGAGTTATGTGATGTATATCCCAATGCTGAAGTGGACAATGCATGAGTTTCATTGCATTTTGATCTAAGTACGTTTAGAAATTCAGTAGTATCTAAAGAAGGGTCAGGTTCATTAGTTCCACTGAAGTTATAGAGATGGTTTCCGAAGGGCATGCCTATCCTTAAATTTGGTCATAAGTCAATATGATGAAAACACTCTTAAAAGTGAAAAAGCAAAAGTGAAATGGTTCGTAAGTCCTAGGTAATAACATTGCACATGTTGTTCTCATCATCGACTTTGAAACAAAACAGTTTGTCTTATTAGATATTACTATAATAACAACCTTCACGAGAAAAATGGAAAAGGAACCCCAACGAAAATGGGAGAAGTATTTAATTACATTGTTGCTTAAATTCTTGTCATTTTGAGAATAACTCCATGACCAGGTTCTATAAGCAAGCGAATGGCCGGTGAATGACAGTAACTTGATGAAAGAGAGACACGAAACTTTGACAGAATAAGCGACAAAAACACCTTCAATTCTATCATGGATAAATGCTGTCCTGGACAGACACGGGAACCTATTCCAAATGGCATATAAGCTTGTGGAATCTTGCAGGTTCTAAGCACGCCATTTGCAAATCTTCCAGGATCGAACTCGTGTGCATCATCCCCCCAAATATCAATGTCATGCTGCAATATTGGGATTGGAATCTGAATATTCATTCCTTTTGGAACTTTGATACCTTTTATGTTAATATCTTGGGAAGCAGAAATACTGCTGGCGGATAAAGCCTCAAAGTCTCTTGGATCACCATGGTTAACTGCAAATGCAACAATTTTGTAGAAGATCTTTACTTAATGCATAAGAATATCTAAAATGGCATGATGAATATGTCTTTGTCCCCTCTTATACATAGACAAGACAGAATTCAATATACGCTATTTATACATTGTTTCCAATAAAAAATTCTTAAAATGGATTTCCTTTACCATGCCGACGTCTAAGGTCGATATGATCAATCTGAAGGAAATGGATTTAATGTTTCATAGAAACATGTAGCTTTAGTGTAAAACGTACCGTTTTCATGCTTCTAAGTATATTTGCATCTAGATTATCATTTCCACAAACTTCAAGCACCTCTGCACGAACACGATCTTGCCAATCTTGGTATGTAGCTAACAACATTAAGCACCATGACGCTGTAATTGAGGTAGTATCGTGTCCAGCGAAGAATATAGTTTTGCAGTTATCTATAATGAACCTGTCTCGTCCGACTGAATTTGACAAGAGGCCATCACTCCCCTCACAATTCTTAGCACCCTCAAGTATCATTTGCAAGAGATCTTGCTCACGACCTTCCTCTTGGCGCTGTTTTACGAGCTTTGATATATTTGAGTTAATCTCTTCCTCCAATCTCCATATCTGTCTATTGCTTTTGTTTGGCAAGTATCTAAAACAGATCATGATATCATTTTCACATTATTATCATAGCTAACAAGAACAAGAAAATAATAATATATGAATACATGATAAATATAAAAACAGTTTTTTAATGATCATGAATACCTAAAACCAGGAATTCCAACATTTATCTTGGAGAGGAGTTTTAGAAGATCTCTAAGCTTTGTGAATATTTCTTTTCCTTTGACATAATTGCTCCCAAAACAAACTCTAGCAATTATGTCAGCTGACAAGCTTCGCAGATCTTCATCAATTTTTATCTCTGAAACTACTCCATCACTTTCAATTCTACTCTCCCAAGATCTTAGCATTATATCTGTGGAGTCAACTATTTGATCAACCATTGCCTTCAACATAATTTACATAAAAAGAAAATTATTAGAATGCTATTTTAATCAACATTTATAAGCAGTTAGTTGTATGTGACAGCAATACCATTAGTGTTGTCAATTGCGGATTACGAAGAAATAGCGTTTTGTGCAAATTCCACTATACTATAGTTCTATAGCTGCTATATGACGAAAATTTGTACTAAATAGTTCATCGCATAACAATGCCGATTTATTCAAATTCCACTACGCTATAGTAATATAATACTGCTATTTGATAACACTGAATACCGTTACTATTTTTTTAATTTTTTTTTTATAGTTAGCATACATGCCTATCATTAACTCCTTCTAAATTCACCAACATATATACCTTTTTTTTCTTCTTTCTATCTTCTATGCAATATTCTATTTCTACTGTGCATAGTATTGTACACTTACCTTCACCTTGTCTAGGTACAACTCAGGCGCAATTATCTTTCTCTGATGTGCCCAAATCAGACCACTTGATGATACTATACCTTGGCCAAGGAGTGGTCCCATATCTTTGGAAAGATGAGAAGGCTTGCCAAGATTCAAAGATGTGTTTAGGATAATTTCCTTCACTATCGCCATATCTGTCACCATTAACCATTGTATACTCCCAGTAGAAAACAAGTATGTGGGACCTGCATGTATAAAATTAAAGTTCTGAACTTCAAAATAATAACATTAAAATCATATTAACCTGCTACTGTTAAATTCCAAGAGACTAACCAATATAGCAATTCTAACAAATGGTTAACTTTTCTTGCTTTTTCTTTTGGAGCCTTAGTATTTATTTCTTATATTTGATTATTGCTAGTGTAAACTTGTTTATCCAAGTAATTGGGTTCAAGTTGTTAATGAACTCCAGCTAAAGATGAATAGTTCAGGAGAATCCAAGTTCAAATCCTAGTTGGAACAATTTTTGGTCGGACTTTACAGCCTTTACTTACCTCCGATAGAATTCCATGTAACAAGATTCCTCGGTAACGGAAAGGTTAAGACCAAAACAACGTATAAACTCGTGACTAGAACACATCATTCCATCCAAACCAATTAAGGATATTACAGTTAGGACATATTGCTTCACTTTTATATGAGAATCGTGAACTTGTGGCAAACAATATTGCCAGAATTACTGTAACCTAACCATTTCACATTTTAACAGAATCTACCAGATTGTTTAACTACAGAACATTTCTACAACTTCACTTATAAAATAAACCAAAATAGATTATTTCACAATACACCAGACCAGAATAAGAACAAAGATGAGTACCTAATGTAAAATTTGTTATTGAAAGAAATAGATACTATCAAACTCAAATTTCACAAAACATCAATTGGAGTTTTTTTTTTTTTAAATAAAATATTTCTATCAAAGTGCTATAGGGGCAGGAGGAGTTTAATAAAAAAATCATTTTACATTTTTAGCTTCTTAAAATCCAATAAAAACTTTGAGTAAAAAAAAAATAATCAAAACCAAACATGGAACATAAAAAGTTACTATGATGATAATGATGGTCAATGAATGTTTTCTCAAAAGTCAAAACAAATAAGTATGAGAGAGGACAAAGTAGTTGACCATATTGGTTTGTCCACTTGTGAATATGAGGGAACAAAGTTGTAGTCCAGCTATGAGATATAGAAACAAAACCATGTTCTTCTTGTTTTTTTTGTTTGACTTGTGTTTGTTGTTGGAGTAAAAGGGTCTTCATTTCTTTGATGTTACCAAAGTAGAAGTGAGGAGAAGGACCATCAATACCTTGCCTATGAAGCTTTGCTCTTAGTGATCTTGGTCTCAAAACCAAAACATTAAAAAATTGGATCAATGCAACCAAAACTGCTCCTAGAGCCACAACAACTTCAATAACTATGCTCATTCTCATACACAAATTAACCTCTTCCATTACCTATTGTTGCTTTGCTTTCTTCTTTCATTTTGTATCAGATCAGAAGTAAACGTTCGAAAACAATATTGAAAGTTCGTTTAATATAATAAATACTCCATTCCCCAACTATTGTTGCTGAAGATATTTTTTTTATCTGTTAACTACTCTATAGCTGTCACCTCTTTTAGAATAATTTAATAATACTAATATAAACTTATTTTTAGCTGAAGACATTTTCTTCTTTGTTAACTACTTCAACCATTTCATTTTAATTGTCGTTTTTGGCTTGCACATGATTCTTAAGGAAATGATTAGTTGAATTAATTTTAAGGCTTAAACGCCCTTTTCACCCTCTAACTTTCAAAGTGTAGCGATTTTGGCCTCCTATTAAAAAAATAGCCAAAGTCCCCCCCATATTTAGCCCCTTTTGCAATAGAATTCACAAAACATGAATAAGGGAGCACATGTGTTAGCACAGAAGATGAAGGAATTGGATATGATGGATTCAGGTGATCTTGAACATGTGCTAGACATAGAAGAAGCACTTCACTACTATTCTCGCCTTAAAAGTCCGGTTTATCTCGATATTGTGGACAGGTTTTTCATCGACATAAACTCAGACTTCACTCTTCCACAGCCCTCTGTCAGCTTCAAATGCTCAAAGGAAAGACTTGATCAAATTCAGTTACATAAAGGAAATATCATCTAATCACAATTCTAGTGTATAGGAAAAACCAATTCAGTTACTATTTACTTTATTCGGTTTAGTTCCTACTGTTTAAAGCTTTCCTTTTTTTTTAGAACTGTTTAGAGCTTTATGTTTTCATACAATATGTTGATCTCTAAGTTTCTTCTTTGCTTATTTTCCCATTTTATAAGCTCTTGTAGTATAAGCGCTTATTATTTAAGTGCTTATATGTAAACTATTTCTATAACTAAGGATAAAATAAAATAAACCGTTTTCATATAAGCTGTTTACAATAAGCTACCTTGGAGAGCTTATGGAGTTAAGCTGAAAACAACTTATGAACATATCATAAGTTGTTTCTATAAGGTCTCACAAGTGCTTATGCTAGTAGATAAGTCCAAATAAGTCAATCCTAACACACCCTAATCTTCTTTCTTTTTTTCTTTCTCAAAGATACTATCTTTACATACTTTCTCAGGATTGATAACAGTCTTAGAAAATATGAAACTACTCTAAAGTTTCCAGCTGATACAAATTTACAGTTATTAAAACAGAATGTAATGCATACAAAAATGTGAGATAATTCTTATAGAATCACTCTTATGCAACTTTTGAACAACTGCGCCGAATCTGTCCCACAGGCTTTGTCAAAACTCGGAGATCGGAGAGTTTCATCATTGCAAGGGCAAAATCTTGATGGAACAAAGTACGATTAGATGCGTATTCTTGAACCCAATATCTGGTTTTTTCCCCTTTTATTAACTGCTGATCTGCATAGAGGATTCCTTTACCTTGTAACAGTCTGCGGTAGTATAACATCCCGAAATTTGAGAGAGATTTCTTGGAGTCCATAGAGATTTCTCGTTGCTCTTCAACAAAAGAAGAAGGCGAGTCACGTGATATATATCCTAATGCTGAAGTGGAAAATGCATCAGTTTTATTGCATCTTGATCTTAGTATATTTAGAAATTCAGTATCTAAGGAAGGGTCAGGTTCATTAGTTCCACTGAAGTTATAGAGCCGGTTTTCGTAGAATTTACAGTGGATTATACCAATGCTGTGGGCACCTGGAAGGTAAAAATGGACAGATTAAGTCATCAGGAACCATGTAGCAGCATAAGAAGATAGCTAAGTCATGTGCAAACAATGACACTAAAATGATCAAAGAATCAAAAAGTTAAGGCCATGAGTGCATTGATATCCAAAGCATGGACGGATGCGGGTAAAATAACATGGATCTCAACAAATTATTTTATTCTCCAAATATATCCTATCTATGTTCTGAATTCTACTATTTAACTGCAACAAGTTTCATACATTAGAATGGTTGTGTCAGGGAATTATTGAGGTCCAAAATGCCTGGTGCTAAAAAGGAAAAGTTCCTCTAAGGAAAGCAAGTAAAGGCATGCCTACCTTTAAATTTGGGTTAAGATCACAATATACATTATTTATAAGCTCCCTAAAAAGGAACCCTGTCTAAGCTGAAATATACAATTTCACTTTAGCAGCTCCAATCAGGGTTTTCAATTGTGGTCGTGTCACGATTTTTTGAATACTGCGGTTCAATGCAGCCTCAATTGTTATGGTAGAAACATAAAAAACTTGGATATTGTGATCCAGATCACAAGCGTTTGTTTTAAAACTTTGGCTTTAGTAGAAGGAAATATGAAAAGAATAAGACATAAAGCATTGTTTTAGTACAGTAATACAAAAAAAGGGATAGAATAATTAGAAATTAACCTAAGAGAGTGACCATTTCTCTTTCATCAAATCCCCTTGATTTGAAGGATGCAAGAGTTTGAGATAAATCTGCATAGGGTGAAGGAAGCTCATCTGTTGCTATGTCAGCAAAAGAGTTAGAACCATCCCTCCTTCCTGTATTCAAAGATAGAATGGACCACCGGCCTATAAAATACACGATATTCATATATGTTCAAAAGTCTATTAAAAAAATTAAACATAAGATTTAATTTGTATGCAACTATGCATCTAATCACATTTCACCATTTAGATATTTGTGAAAATATTTTAGAAACAAATATAATAAAATGACATTATGCTATAACTTGATTGGATCTTGTTAGAACAAAAACCCTGGTTCAAATGGAGAACACAAGATATATGATCACATAGTTTGGTCAATTGTGTCTACGTCTCCGACTGACTGCAAAGCGGCCGCAATGACTTTCTACTATTCAAGCTTAGAGTTTACATCGTACCCACTTATTAGTAAACTATGAGTCATATCCAACAAATGCAGGTGTAAAAAGGTTTTAATCTCTTAAACATATACACATACAATGATGACAGAAAGGAAATATATAGGGAAATAAATAATGTTACCAGAACAACAGAATCTCTTGCAGCAAGTACAAGAATATCAGTACAAGAAACAACTCCAGGACATGCTTCTTCGAGCTTAGATTTAATGGTCTCTATTACATCAAATCCTTTGAGGCTATCATTAGGAGGTGAATCTTTCTCTGAATCAATGTATTCATCATTATCCAACAAAATAGAAGCATCACATCCCTGATGCAAACCCAATTAAAATCCATATTTAGTTTCAAAGCATAAATGAGGTCTAATTGTGCTGACTCAGAAATACACACCAAACACTAAGAATCTATTTGGATTGATTTATGTATCTACTTGCATAAGCAGTTCTGAGTCTATATGAAAAAACTTATCGAAACAGTTTATAATATGTCCATAAGTTGTTTTCAGCTTATTTCTCTAATTTCTCTAATATAGCTTATAGCATATGTTGAAAATAATTTCATTGAAATAACGTATACATAAACAAAATCGCTTAAACTAAATGTGCTTAATCAAACTGTTTATCCAAACATTACCTAAATCAAAAGCAAAATCAACTTAACAACATGACTGCAGTCAAACTGAGATATAAAAGTAAAAGGATTGTTGAATCAAAAAATTCAAAAATTTAAACTTTTTCATAAAATCACATTTGGGCAAGTGTTTATAAAATGTTTAAATCATCTTACTTTCATATATAATAACTGATTCTAATTAAAACTTTGTTAAAAACCAAAGAGATAAAATTTCATTTTTATCATATGTTTATTCAAAACAACCACAAATTTGTCCAAGAAATTATTGAATAAAGATAAGAACAAAAACCTGGAATAAGATAATAGACCCAGAATCAGAAATGACCAAATAATAATAACAATTATTAAAATACACAATAAAACCCTATTTTTTTCTTCATTGTTATGAAATAATAATACACAAGAAAATGAATCATTATAAATAGAAAGAAAGAAAAATGGACCTGAATGAAGCAATCATGAAAAGCAAGACGAATAAGAGCAGGAACCAAAGGAGGATTAGTTCTATAAAGCCGGTGAAGCGTAGAACGAACAATGTGCTCAGCATGAGGACATGAATTACGGTAGAAATCATATTCAAGAAGAGAGTTAGAAGAAGAATCAGAAGATGATTCTGATACATGGTTGTTGTTGTTGATGGCAGATAAAGAAACAGGGAAACTTGAAAAAGAATGTATTGGAACGATATTGATGGAGTTGAATGTGTTGGTGTTCTTGTTGTGATTTTTGTGTTGAAATAAAAGACATAACACAAGAATCACAAGAATTAATTTTGGTAGTATCAATGGTGGTGCCATTTTCTCTCTCTCTCTCTCAAAATTGCAGTTGCAAGTGAAGATGGCAGGAAAAAAGTTTCTTGGAGTGAAAGAAAACTAACAGAACTGTCACATTGATTGTTCTAGAATCTAGGGTGAAATTTAATTCTTTGTTGTGAATGAAAAAAAAAGACTAATTGATCATATTATGTTGTAATATACGGTGAAATCTACTTAAATCATAATAATTGCTAGAGTTTAACTGAGACACACTGACTAGTGACTATCGTATCAACGTGTGTAACACATGTGGTAGATAGTTCGGTATCTTTGGTCTGATGGTGTATTTGTACCTTTGCTTCCATAACCCTCCAAAATCTAACACACAAACACACCCTAACAATTTGAAATAGGGTTCCGTAGAAAACATTTGTTAGGAGATGTTAACCCCCCTTAAATGTGTTGGGGAGTCTAGACGGTGCGGGGTAAACAATGGGACCAAATGTTGTCGGACCACAAAAGAGGGAGACACCATAGAAACCTTAATGCATTAGACATATGTGTCCTTTCTTTTATACACTTAACATTTTACTCATTCATAGACGATGTAAGACTTAACTACTTACACTTGAAACCAACACTAATTAATGGACACAAACCATTAGTTGGATCCTTATTTTGACACTACTACTAATTATTAAAGAAATGTGAGGAAAATATAAACCCATAAAATAGAGAGTGCAAATTGTTGGAGCTATAACAATATGCCCCCAAGACTTTATAAATCAGTACCTCCACCTCAAAATTCTATATGTCTTCCCTTCATGTTGCTCATACACAAAATCAAGTTGGGGGATGATCCTATAAAGCATTCCATCTACATGTTTAGAATACCACAACCTCCATTTTTTCCAGCAAATAATAGGGATGATGAAAATTCCAAAACCAAAAATAAATCCCAACTCTAAGCTTAGAAAACTCCAATCAACTGGACTCTCATTATGAGAATAAGGTGTTTCAAATACTGGTGGTGGCAACCACCGCGTTCCATCAACGTCACATTTGTTGATTAGTGGAGGTCCACATAACCCTTCATTTCCTTCAAAGGAATCTGCATCAAAAGTTTGAATCTGAGTACCTAACGGAATTTGTCCCACCAGGTGATTGAATGAGAGATTCATATATTCAAGGAAATATAAACTTGAAAGCTCTTGGGGAATCTCTCCATTCAATGAGTTGTTTGACAAATCCAGTGACTCAAGATTCTTCAAATTTCCCACATATGATGGTATATGTCCCACAAATGCATTATGTGACAAATTCAAAGCATTCAATGCCTTGAATTGCATTAGCTCATCAGGTATTGGCCCTTCCAAATAGTTGTTTGACATATCCACAGAAGTGAACGCCATTTGAATTTTGATCAGCTTCATCTGTTGACCTTTGTTGACAATCGTAACCGAGTCTTGAAAACGAGCAATACCTGCTGAATTTGCATCGGCAAACCCTTGGTCAAGGATAGCAAGAGACATGTTTGTAACAAGTTTAAGCAATTTCATTGCAAGATATTTGTTCATATGTGGCACCAAATTCTTCAAACTCATATACTGGAAGTTATCACTAACTTCGAAAAACAAATGGCCAAATTCTGGCCCAAGCACATCTTCGTTGCGCATCATTGCCTTCCAACTAGTTAATAGTGCTCTCGGTATTGTACCCCTTAAGTTATTCTTGGCTATATCAACTATATGAAGCATCTCCCAGTTACCAGTGTTATTCGGGCACTCAATAGATCCGTGGAGCTTATTAGACCTTAAAATCATGATTCTTAGGGTGGATATATTGCTCAAGAAACATGGAAATTTGTCAGATAAAGCATTATTTCCAAGGTTTAGGACTCGTAGTTTCTTGCAATTGACCAAAGATTTTGGTATGGTGCCATCCAAGATATTGTCATTAAGATCCAAATATCTTAGTGCACATGAATTTGGGGATATTGTATCAGGGATATGACCCCGAAGCTTGTTTCCACTGAAATTCAACATCCTAAGACTGTTATTAAGTGCTAAAAAACACTTCGGGATTGTCCCGTCAAAGTTGTTGTGGGATAGATCTAGCAAGCGAAGACTTGAAGCATTACAAAAGGATTCATGGATTTCTCCCTGAAAACTGTTGTTTGAAAGAAACAATTGACATATGAAAGGGAGATAGTTTCCAATATCTGGTGGTATGATAGAGCTAAACTTGTTGCTTGAGTAGTCCAAATAACTTGCATACTTTGGGATAAATGAAATAGGCCCTTGCAGTTGGTTAGAACTAAGGTCAACCGTAAAAAGGTTAGAACTCAAGTTCAAAAAACTTTCTTCAAGATTAGTTAGTGAATTCTTGGAAAGATTCAAGCTAACGAGAGATTCAAGTTGCCAAATCCAGTTAGGAATTGATCCTTCAATCTCATTGTTAGATAGGTCAAGAGATACTAATTTGGATTGATTTCTCAAGAAATTAGGTATTCCCTTTAACTTGCAAGAAGCCAACAAAACTGTTCTCATCTCTGGAAAGGGTAACAAGTCATGATCATCTCTAAAGTTGACATCAATTGATAGATTGTTATGTGATAGACCTAGTATAGTTAGATTACTTACCCTTCGAATGACGTCCAACTGTATTGTGCCATTAAGCTTGTTGGAAGAAAGTTGAATGACACAGAGTGTTCTAAGATTAAAGAGAGACAACGGAATACATCCTTGTAAGTTATTGCTTCCTAAATCGAGCATCTGTAATACCGGGGAAGATGCATTGTCAAATTCACCCAAGAGACCACTTAGTTGATTACTTGGAATCTTCAGTTCTCGCAAGTATGGGAGCTTAAGTAGAGACGAGGGCATGTTCCCATCAAAAGAATTGAACCCTAAATCAATGCTGACAAGATTGACGAGGCCCTCAAAATGGTTGGATGATAAATCCCCGCTTAAATGATTAAGAAAGAGGGATAGAAATTTTAGGTTCTTTGACATATTGAAACAAGGGAGGGGGCCTGTGAAGTAATTGGATGACAGGTCTAGATAAACAAGTTGGGTGAGTTCTGACATTGATCTAGGAAGTGTTCCATTGAATTGACAGTAAGATAGATCAATGGTAGACAATAGTTTTAGATTGGAAATTGTATCTGGAAGTGGTCCCGAGAAATTTGTATGGTGGAGATCCAAGTAGTGAATACACATAAGCGGTGGAAAATCTGGCAAAGAACCATGAAGATAATTATTGTTTGATATGTCAAGGACCTTCAATGTGTGTATTTGGAAGATATCTTGTGGAAAAGAACCATTTAGGCCACAACTACTAAGTTGTAGCATGGTTAAATCGGAGAAATTTGCAAAGAAATTTGGCAGTGTGGTAGACAATTTGTTGTGGCTCAATTTTAGAATAGAGAGTGATCTAAGCTTAGCCAGTGAAGAATCAATAGGTCCAGATAGATTGCATGATGACATGCTCAAAACACGAAGGCCCTCTAATAACGATAAAGGACGACCCCATTCCTCTCCACTCGCTGATATTGCTACACCATCTAGATACAATTCTGTGATATCTGTGAGGTTTTGCAGAAACATTGCTATATTTGGCTTCTCAAGTTTTAGGCTATGATGTGAAGTAAATGAAGAAGACAAATCAAGAGTAACCAACCTTTTGAGGTAAGATATTTCTTTTGGGACTTGCCCCTCAAAGCCGGCGTTAGACAAGTTCAAATACCTCAAATTCTCCAGCTTATGCAGCTCTTGAGGAATCACGGAACGAAAGTGATTAAAAGCCAAGTTCAAACTTTGCAAATATTGAAAGCTGAATAGAGCACTTGAATAATTAAGTCCTGAGATAGACTCCTGACTAAGATCAAGGGCTCTAACATGTCCCTCATTGCATGTCACCCCGCGCCATTGGCAATAATCATCGTCATTTTGGTTCCAATGAACTAGCTTTGAAGATTTTGTGGGGTTGAATATAATAAGGTTGTTTTTCAAATGTAGCAACAAGGAACGTTGATGGCTAATATAGTAGCCATTCACCACAAAACTATTAGAACTGGAATATATTATGCTGAATGGTATAAAGAAAAGCCAAAAGATTATGTGTTCTCTCATAGTGAATTATGTATGAGAGCCTGAATTATGTGTCAATAACATTTTTTTTTTCTCCTTTTATAGACTGCACACATGCTCAACTATTGATTAGATCATTTAAGATGCAATTAAGTCCCCTTAGGACCGTAAACTGAAGCCAAACATTTATAGGTCTTGGTCTCATTTATGTTGATAATAGAAATTGAACTTACACTCTTACAAGGTGTGAGTCAACTTTTTATTAATCAAACCAACATGTACGGGTTAAAATGACTTTTTTTTGTTATAAAAGAGTCATTATGCCAAAATATTATGCTAGTTAGGACAGACTTTAAAACTCCATTGGTTATTTTTAAAATGATCAGACATAAAACATTAATGTTATACTAGTATTTTCTTTGCTGGGGGATAAAGCGACATTATTACAACCAAGTTTAGATTTTCTAGATGTGATAAGTATATTTGAATTATTTTCTTGATTATTAAATGGTTCAGATAAAAACACACCATGTCCTGTGTTGGAAGGTACAAAAGTTTGTCAATGAGTCAACATTGGAACCTTATTCTTAAGAATGTATGTATTGTCGTACACGTCCTTATTACTTCATGCCCTAGACGAGTTAGTGGTGATTGACTAGCCTATAATTCTTCATGGTGGGGTTGGCGGTTTGTTGAAAACGTGAAATTAAATGGAAAAAAGTGAGTGGAGAGTAAATAGGCAATTAACTCCTGAAATACAGAACTTCAATTACTCTCTAAAATTGCACAACGTTAATCAATTTACCTCCTCCGTCAAATTCTTCTGTTAGTCAAGATAATATTTTGCAAATACCCCCTAAAGTTTTGCATTTATGTGCGAAATGTCTCCCGAACTTGAAAATTTATATATTTTTTTCTTATCCATGACTCAAAAATATTAAAGACAAACAATTAACTTAGGCCATTTTCATTGTTAAATGTCAAAATGAAATATGGAACTAGAAACAACACATGAAACATCTTATTAGGTCATTTTCATTGCAATGAGAACACATTTGGAATCAACACTCACCCACCAACCTCACAATTATCATCTTCATAATCACATTCATAGTAGATTTTACAACTTCCATAACATGTTTCACAAGGAACAAACTTTATATCACCACAAGCCTCACATCCACCATCACCTCCTTCAATGTTATCAATCCTTTCACAACAATCAAGCAACTTCTTAAGCTTCTTGTCATCATGTAGTTTCTGAATTTCCTCAACTCCACCATTGTATTTCTTTTTAATAAACACTTTTGGTAATCCTTCTTTACCATAGTACCCTTCACCAAGTAACTCTTTAAGCTCTTCCTTGAATCCTAAATGCATTTCTCAAGCTTCCTTGTTTGCCTTTAATATCTTTTGAGTCAATTATAAGAAAAAAATATATAAATTTTTAAGTTCGCGGGGCATTTTGCACATAAGTGCAAAACTTCAGGGGGGGTATTTGCAAAACGTGATGTTGACTAACAGAAGAATTTGACGGAGGGGGTAAATTGATTAA